>Ga0334895_1000047_pt1 | contig 210426 bp, 201 predicted proteins | sample GraSluR3_MG_7_FD_207229 | JGI IMG/M metagenome (GOLD analysis project Ga0334895, IMG submission 207229) | Sludge microbial communities from methane-producing bioreactor in Wageningen University, Netherlands - Granular Sludge_31_05-R3 | ecosystem: Engineered > Bioreactor > Anaerobic >... | reverse complement strand
TCAACAATAAACATTTAATGAGTTTATAAAACCCTTGTCAATTGTTAAGTATAGACGTTTTTTATAGATTTTTCAATGGATAGGAAATTAGCATAAGTTAAGCAAAAAATCGTCTTCTCACCCCGACGGACTGAAAATGAAAGAGTTAAGATGATTGAAATCTTGACTCTTTTTTGTTTAAACGTAGGTTAACTTTTTACCGTCAGGGTTTACAGGTTAAGGTAAAACCATTACCGGAACAGTTGCACCATCTCAATCCGTCCACAGTTTTTCAGCAGAACGAATGTAATACCTACCCAAATTAGCGGATATTGAATGGTGCAGCAACAATAAAAAAAAGAGCTGCAACAAATTGCTGCAACCCTTTCCTTTTCAGTGAACCCTACGGTACAAAATTCGAACCAGTTGGTAGACGAATTGAAGCTTTTAGGGAACCTTTGGGTTTTATAAAAACTGTCTGTTCTTTTAATTAGCATTAGTTTCATTCTAATTATTAAACCGGTACTTAATCCCAAATTTCACATAAAACCCATTTTCATTGTATTCAAACACTGCTCCTTCTTCGGGGCGGATAAATTGGGTGGCAAAGCTCCATTTCGGTGTTTCAGGTTCAGTATAAATATTAAAATCTCGTTTTAAACTGTAGCCAATTTCTGTTGTCAGCCAAAAGTTGCGAAAGGTTTTAATACTGCCTTCCCAGCCAATATTTCTTTCTCTGAACCAGAAATAATCGGATTTAGGAGTATCCGAAATATGTGCGGTAAAACGCTCTCCACGAAAAAGAAGCCCCGTCGTTATTTTTAAATTGGGTTCCAATTGAAGTTGAGCCCGAAAAGGCAAATCACCCGCAATAATTAAACCGGAAGCAGGTTTCCATTTAAACCCCAAAAGCGGAACGATGATGTGATTGGAAAAACGGTAAGAATAAGCCAGTCCGAAATAGTAGAGAAAAGAGGGATTTTGAATATGTGCCAGCCGGACTCCCGAAAACCACATTAATCCGCTGGAAGGAAAATTTTTGTTCGCAGAAGCCAGGGAAGAGGATGCCAGCAATGCCGAACTCCATTTCTCACTCAGTTTGTGTCGCCAGGCAAAGCGCGTACTTAGCTGGGAAAAATGCCTGTCGTTCATCGGAAATGTATTCCCGGTATTTAAAAAACGGTATTGGGGAGAAAATGCAAACTGGTTCTTTTCTGAAATATAAAGAGGCACTGCCAGATGAAAACTCCCCAGGCTATTGATTTCCGAACCCGGTCGAATTGAATTTAATTCAAAAGACAAGGGCGAATTAATTTGTGCATAAACCGGGAATATTCCTGCCAGTAAAGTAGCCAGCAGGAGAAATCGAAAAAATGTCAGATTCATGTTTTTTGGGATTTAATCTTGTAAAATCAGGCCGTCGGCCATTTCAATGGTGCGGTCGGTGTTGGCAGCAAAATCGTTGTCGTGGGTAACACAAATAATGGTTTGCCCGAATTCCTTTGCCAGGTTGCGGAAGATTTCCTGCACCGCCTGTGAGTTTTTGCTGTCAAGGTTTCCTGTGGGTTCATCGCCCATAATCACCGACGGGTTGTTTATCAGTGCCCGTGCAATAGCCACGCGCTGTTGCTGTCCGCCCGAAAGTTTGTTGGCCTTTTTTAGTTCCTGTCCCTGCAAATCAAGCAGTTTCAGGCTCTCGTAGGCGCGGTGCTCTATTTCTTCCTGCGGATGTTTCCCGAGTTTCAGTGCCGGCAACATTACGTTTTGCAACGCGCTGAACTCAGGGAGCAGGTAATGAAACTGAAACACAAAACCAATATTCTCATTTCTGAAAGTGGCCAGTTGGTTTTGGCTTTGCCCGGTGAGCAAATTTCCCTTTACGCGCAGACTCCCTTCGTAGTCGGTGTCCATGGTGGAAAGCACATACAGCAGCGTTGATTTCCCGGAACCCGATTTCCCGACAATCGATAAAAATTCACCTCGTTTTACATCAAACGAAATGCCCTTGATAACCTGAAAAGTTTGTGGATCGTGAAAATATTTGATGAGGTTTCGAACCTCTAATGTATTTGTATTCCGTTCCATAATTTTTATCCTCTGATGATAATTACCGGGTCGATTTTCGATGCTTTTCTGGCTGGTAAATACCCGGCAAAAAGCGTGGTGGTGATTCCAAATAAAACTGAAAGCACAAAATCTTTTGTGTGGAAACCAATGGGGAGCGTATCCAGTCCGGCAACTTTAAATGGCACCTGGTTTACCATCGACGATATTCCATAGCCCAGCAAAACGCCGGTTATTCCGCCCATTACACCGATGATGGCAGCCTGTGTCAGGAAAATGTGCAGAATGTCTTTCCCCGAAAATCCCATGGCTTTCAGAATGGCAATTTCCCTGATTTTTTCGTTGATGGTCATATTCATGATGTTGTAAATGCCAAAACCGGCTACCAGCAAAATGGTAAGCGAAACGGCGCTGGCAATAATATTTCGCAGTTGCGAAGCAGCCACCAACTGCTGGTTGGCCGTTTGCCACGATTCAATCTGGTAAGGAACAGACGACGACAAGCGGTTCACAATCTCTTTGGTTTGGTCGCGGTCTTTGATGTTTACCTGGATATCGCTGGAATAATCAAAGTTTTTACCCTGCAACTGCCGCGCTGCCGAAATATTCATAAACGCTTTCGACTTGTCCACTTCTTTTACCGAAGTTTCGATGATGCCCACCACCTGATAGTTTTTCGAAACACCTTCAGAGGTGAGGATATTTACATTGTTATTCAACCCGACGTTTAGTTTTTCAGCCAGAACGATTCCGAGAATAATTCCTGATTTCTGAAAACTCAGGTCGTTCCAGTTTCCTTCCACCACTTTTTCGGCAGTACCAAAAAGCTGGTCTTCAGAAACCGCATCGACCCCCGAAATAGCGCCGTTAATCTTTTTGGAGCCGTTTCTGAAAAACACGCTGAAATTAAGCTGTGTAGTAATCCCGGTCACCTCAGGTTGTTTCTCAAGAATAGAAATCACTTCGGAACTGTTTTTTATGCCTTCGGTATATTGCAGGCTTTTTTTATTGCGAATGTTAAACAGTGTTCCGGGCTCTTTAAAAAAAATTTCTACCGGATTAAAATTGCGAGTTTCATCTTCGTTATAGATCCTGATATGCGCCAGCGAACTGAATGCGAGATCATCCTGAGTCTGGTTGACGCCGTTCATAAAACTGTTCATGAAAATATACATGGAAACCCCGAAAGTTACGCCAAGTACAGCCACAAAAGTCTGGCCTATTTTCGATGTCATGTGAACCGAAGCAATCTGCCGGTTTACCGTTGACTGTTTACGATTTTTCTGTTTCATTTTTTTCGGGGTAAATAAAGTTTGTCACTTTCTGTTACGCCACCGAGTATTTCTACCCAGTCGGCGGTTTTAATTCCGGTTTTCACCTGAATTTTCTGGTTGGAGTTACCTTTCAGGACATAATCATCGGTGAGCAGGAAGGAGGCCGGAATAACCAGCGCATCCGATTTTTTCTCTACTACAACATTGGCTTGAAGTTGGGTTCCAGCTTTTATTCCCTTTACGGTTTCAGAAAACGAAGCTTCGGCTATAAACGATTGTTCCTGTACATTGAAAGCCGGGTAAACCTTGGTAATTTCTCCTTTAAATGACTGATTTTTGTGCGTATTCAGTTCAATGTAAACCTCCTGTCCGGTTGTGACGCGGCTAATGTCTTCTTCCGAAATTTGCAAACGGGCGATAAACTCTCCGGCTCCGATTTCGGCCAGCGTTTCGCCCCGTTTTACCAGCTCGCCGTTTTCTTTGTATTTCTGAAGAACAATCCCGTTGGTGAAACTGGTAAGCGAAAAGTAGGAACTGTTGTTCTGCTGTGTTACAAGGTTTGCCTTTGCATTTGCCAGTTCCACGTTCAGGTTTTCTCTTGTTTCTTTAATCGTATTTTCCAGCGAAGTTTGTTCTGCTTTCGAACTTTCAAAAGCCAGTTTTGCCCGGTCGTATTCGGCTTTCGAAACAGCGTTGGTTTTAATCAGGTTTTTGTAGCGGTTAAAATTCAACGAATCGGTTCGAAACTGGTTTTGGGCTTTCAACAATTGCTGGTTTAACTTTTGGAGTGTTGGGGAATCTGGCCTGCTGTTTTCAAGAGCCACGCGGTAGGCACTTTGTGCACTTTCCAACTGTGCCTGCGAAGCATTGTCCTGCACCTGGAAAAGCAACTGCCCTGTAAAAACGGAATCGCCTTCTTCCACCAGTGTTTTTTGCAGATAACCTTCGGAAAGTGCGGTTACCAGGTATTGGTCTTTCATTACTACGTTTCCGCTGGCAAAAACGGCATCCACCAGATTTTTTCGTTGCGGTGTGGTGGTTTCTGCCGGGCGGCACCCCGAGAGGACGACAACTGCGAACAGAATGGCCGGTATTAATTTTTGTGCTTTCATTGTTTATTGTTTTCTTGATTCTATACTTGCTTTGTTGATAAGGAATTCGGATAAATTATTGAGATAGAGGTTTTCTGCTTTCAGGTAATCGTCGAAAATATTCAGATAGCCATCAAGTGAGAGCAGGCCCTGTTCGTATTTTTGTGCAGCGAGTTTTACGTTTTCCGATGAAAGATGAAAGTTTTCCAGTCCGGCAACCGCAATTTTTGAAGTACTCACAGTTTTTGAGTAAAGCAGCGAGTCGTTGATGGCTGATTTTCGCTTTTCATCTTCGTAGGTTTGGGCTGCAATCTGCCGGTCGATTTTTGCTGATTTGTATTTCGATTTATTGGCAAAGCCTGTAAAAATCGGGACGTTCAGCGAAAGTCCCAGGTAATTGTTGGGTTTCCAGTCTCCGGATTGAAACGACATGGTAAAATCGTCCTGAAACTGGTTGTACCCAAAATACGCGTGGAATCTAATCTGCGGAATAAAGTCGGCTTTTGCTTTTTTTACGCTGCTTTCAGCATACATTTCCTGCAAACGGTAGATTTCGGTGTAGCGACTGTTTTGTGCTGGCTGCGTAACGATTGACAATGCGTTTCCATCCGATAAATTTTCTGTTAGAACGAGTTCGTCCCCCGAATTTATTCCTATTAAAATTTTAAGGTTCGAAAGGCATTCGGAGCAGTATTGCCGGGTCGATTCCAGGTTTTTCGCCACTGCATTCCGGTTTACCCGTGCCTGGTTCAGGGCGATGGCATCCGTTGTCCCTTCAGTAAAACGCTGTTCAGTAAGCAGGAGTAAAGTGTCGGCAATGGCTAAATCCTGTTCCCCGATTCCAACCGCTTTTTGAGCCGTGAGTGTGGCAAAATAAAGTTGTCCGACCTGCTCTTTCAGCGTTTGTTCGAAGTAATCTTTCTCTGCTTCTTTCAACTGAACATTTACCTCGGCCATTTTCTTTTGGTAAATCATCTGCCAATCCAGCGGGTTGTAGCTGACATTGATTCCGGCGGAATAGCTGTAAGCTTTTCCAAATTTTGTGTAAACGGTTTCTCCGGGCTGCCCCAGAATTTCGCCGGGAACAGGTGTTTCTGCAATGTCGATGTTATGTTGCCCGTTTCCGGTTGCCGAGATGGTGGGAAAAAGAAAGCTCCCGGCTGTTTTTTTATCCTGAAGCGCCTGCTCTGCGTGCCATTGTTTCACTTTGTTTTCTGAGCTATTTGCCAGAGCAAACTCCCAAACCTCCCCCAATGATTTCATGGAGTGTTGCGCTTTCAGCGAGCCGGAAGCTACTAATAGAATGCTGATAAAATATATTGTTTTCATGACTTGTACCTTTTGTTTTCAGGTACAAAAATGAGTTATACGGGAGAGGGAGGAAATGGGATTTTAGGTGAATTGAACATTTTGGGGGATGAATTGAACAGAAGGTTCAGGATTGTTCCATCCACTCCAAAAACGGCGAAACTTTTAAGCGGCTCACTACTAACTTTTCTTCGGTTTGAAAAGCGGTTTTTATCACCATTTTTCGGTTAAAGTAAGGTTGAATTTCCAGCACCGCTTTTCGGTTAACAAGTGTTTGCCGGTTGATGCGGAAAAACAGCGCCGGGTCGAGTGAAGCTTCCATTTCGTCGAGGGTTTTAAAAACAGCCTGTTTTTTCTGGTCGAAAGTATAAGCGTAAACCACTTCGTTTTGTAATACAAAAAGGCCAATGTTCTCCACCTGAACCGGAATATAACTTTCGCGGTAACGGATTAAAATGGAACTTTTGTAGCCCTTTTTCGGGCCGAAAATATTTTGAATGGACTCCAGCAACTCCGGCCCCGGCGAAAATACTTTCTTTAATTTTTCCACTTTTTCGAAAGCGGCTTTTACGTCTTCGTTTTTTACCGGTTTCAGAATGTATTCAATCCCGTTGGTTTTAAAAGCCTGCAACGTGTATTGGTCGTAAGCGGTGCAAAATACTACCGGGCAATGAATTTCAACCCGTGAGAAAATTTCAAAACTCAAACCGTCGGCCAGTTGAATGTCGGAAAAGATAAGGTCAGGTTGTGCTTTTTGAAGATAGTCCACCGATTGGCTGATGCTTTCAGTTATGGCATCCACTTTTGCTGCCGGATTTTCTTCTTTAATGATTTCCTTCAGAATTTTGGCAGTCTGCGGTTCATCTTCAATAATCAGTATGTTCATGCAATTAATTTAAGTTTTACGCGGAAAACACGGTCGTCGGAAAAAATAAAAACGCCATCAGAATAACATAACAAATGATACCGTTGGATGAGGCTTTGCAGCCCGTAACCCGAACTTTCGACTTTCGAAATTTTGGGTTGCAACAGATTTTCAACGGTTAGACTATCGGGCAGCGTGGCAAACACTTTAATTTCAAGCGGGTGCTCCGATGAAATAATATTGTGTTTCACACAATTTTCGAGCAAAAGTTGTAAGCTGAATGTCGGGATTTTCAGCTCCCGGATTTCTTCCGGAATATCGAAGGTTATTTTCAGCATAGCACCAAAACGCGACGACAGCATAAACAGGTAATCATTTACAAAGTCGAGTTCTTCTTTTAGCGGCACCAGTTCTTTTTGCTGTTTGTCGAGTAACTGGCGGTACATTTCCGAAAGTTTTATCACAAATTCTTCGGCATTGGAATCGTTCGAACGGACCATGGAACGCAGCGTGGAAAGTGAGTTAAACAAAAAGTGCGGGTTTACCTGCTGCCGGAGTATTTCGAATTGGGCGCGCAGGTTTTCGCTTTTCAGCATCTCATTTTGCAGGGTAATTTCCTGCTCGCGGGCACGGGTGTTCAGCAGGTTCTGGATAATGTAAATCAGCGAAATACTAATGGCACCTTTGAAAATAATCAGCCAAAGTACAAATCGTTTTTCGGGAACACTTCCTTCGTTAATTTCCCTTATAAAAAACACCCCGGCGAGAATAAAAAGGGTTAGCAATACCGCATTGAAAAGCAGCACCAGAATAACTTTTTTCAATAAAGCATGGTTTCCCTTAAATTGCTGAAAATAAATGGTTAAGTAGGAATTAACAAACCAGCTAATCAGCAAAAACGAAAAAGTAAAAAATGCATTTGCCAGTAATTGTGTAATGTTATCATAAGCCCTGTGCTGACTGTTAATGATAATATTAAAAAGCGGGAGAAAAGCCGAAAAAAGAACGGCAATTTTCCAGTTATTTCGCTGTAAGACTTGTTTTAGCTGCATATCTTTTGGTAAAGAACCAGGTTAAAAATACAAATCTTTTTCTTGGTACATGATAGTGTTTTCTTTTGATTGGTCTGTTTGTTACTAATTTCAGGATGATGTAATGACGACTGGGGAAGACATAATCCTGTCTGTTTTATAACTTCATTAAACGGATTTTCCACAAAAGAAGAATGGCAGAAGGAATCTTCCAACAATGCGGTATCTATAGGAATATGAGTTGTTGGTTTTCAATCCCTTCTGCGTTGTAATACACTTGAAGAATTGTCGGATTTGCATAGGTGTTAATCTTCTACTTGCCCAACTACTTCATAGGCTTTCCCTTCCACTTTTACTGGTTTATAAAGAATCCCATTGTATTCGTAATAAGTTTTTCCATCAATTTCCACTTCCGCTACCTCTTTAGGAATTTTGGAAACTATGGCACCAACCGGTGGTTCTGCCACAATATATTCGCCGAAAAATACATCTTCGGCATAAAAAAATTCGCTTACATAAAAGAAAACCAAAGAGCCAACTACTAACCGTGCATAACCAGCCGGGAGAACGGCAACCCTTATCCCAACCGGCGGAATAACCCTCACATAAGAGCCACTACGGGCAATATAAAACACCCCGCCCTGGTAATAATAGGGTCGATTGTGGTAATGAACCACAGCAGCCTTTGCAGGCAGCCTTCGTACAGGTGTCACTGCTGGCGGGGCGTATTCATTACCCTTCGCTGGGCAAAAGACTTAATACCTGCCATCATAAAAAGAAATGTCATTATGATAATGACGAATTGATTTGTTTTCATAATTTATGCTTAAAACTAATTATTCAAATTTATTTCTTCTTTTTCAATATTTCCTTGTGAGACATAAATTTTCCAGTCGCAACCATCGTTTCCAAAATCAATAATTACCGGTTCATCACTCGCTGAAGTGGTTATTTCCATTACGCCTTCGCTGACTATGTCACATGAATAACTGACAATAAGTGGCTCTGTAATGGAGTAAGAATAAGCCCTCCCCGAGGTTGAACTAATATCGGCATATCCAGAGATGGAAAATACATCATCAGTAATATCGCTGGTTTCGGAACCTTCAATCCATACGCGCTCAACTGTTTTCGATTTTTCAATGACAATTCCATCGACATCTGTCATGGTTAAATCCATTTTCTGAGAAAATGAGAGAACCTCGCCGGAGCTGGTATTCTCAACCGACACTGTTCCTGTAATTGAATATTCTTCAACGGCAAAATTATTGAAAGTAACGTCGTAGCTTGTTCCTGTTGTCCGTAAAGTATCGCTAATGGTGATTGACATAGACCCTGACCGTATAAATCCCTTCACTTCCTCACACCCGTCTCCGAAGTTGATGGTAACTGTCTTCGGAAAACTACCGATAATGGGCCTTACTGTTATATTGGTACAATCTGAAATTGTTGCTGATTTTTCACCGGAATTTATTTGTTCGGAGTATGCAATAGCCCGATCTATACTTGTCGTAATTTCATTTTCAAATGCTTCGGTATTTACGGCTTCTTTTACCAATGCGAGGGTGTCTCCGTTAAGTTTTTCATTTATATCAACTTCTTTTTCACATGCTACGAATGTTACAGCGGCAACGGTTAATGCTAAAAAATAGTTTTTCTTGTTTTCATTTTATTCTTTTATTTCTTCTATATCTCCTGTCTCTAAATTTGTAATGTAACTTGAACTGGAGCCGCTAATTTCGATAATCGCTTCACCATTTCCGTTATTTGTGATTGTGCCTTCCTATTTATACCAGGCGCTGCTGCTACCTGATATGCCTTCGCCTTCTATTGAACAGCTAAACGTTCCGTTATCAATTTCTTTTGGTTCTTTTTCAACGGCTACATCAATAATTCGAACCGGATGCCGCCGGATACGGGCCGGTTTAGTTGTTTTCTTCTTATGAATAGTGTCTCTTTTGGTAAGGATTGCAGGAATAAATGATAAAAGGTTCCCTGTTGAGAATATCAGAAAGATTTGGATATTGATATTCATCGAAATTTTATTAAGAAACAATGCAAATCCGATCAAAAAGGAACTTACACTTATAAGGATCAGGGTTACTTTAAAATGGTTTGGTACGATTATGAGCAGTTTGTGATGGATATGATTCCTGTCGGGAGAAAAAGGCGATTTTTTTTGCATTAACCTTATGGTTATAACGCGTAAAGTATCTATAACCGGGACAGTCAGCACAGCAAAAGACACAGCTGGCGCAGCGTTAATTGCATAAGGTGCAGTTTTGATAATATTAAATTCATTAAATTTTATGACAAGGGTGGAAACAATCAATCCAATTACCAGCGAACCGGCATCTCCCATAAAAAGCTTATTCTGTTTACCAAAAACATTAAAAAGGAAAAAACCTGCCAGGCTTCCAACCAAAGCAAACGACATTATCGAAAACGGTATCTGACCGGCAAGGTAAAACCATACGCCAAAAAATGTGCCCGCAAGCATTGCCAGTCCTGAAGCCAAACCGTCAATACCGTCTATAAGGTTAAATGCGTTAATTATCCCTATCATTACAAACAGCGAAACAAACACAGTTGAAAAATAATGGATTTCATAAAGGCCAAATATCCCGTGTAAATTTGTAAAATGCACATTGCCCAGGGTGATAAGAAGTACAGCGGCAAATATTTGTACAATCAGTTTATTTTTTACCGTTATTACCAAAAAATCATCTTTCAACCCAATAAAAAATATCAGAATTATTGATGCAATAATATATTTTAGCGATTCAAAGACATAACTTTCAGTAGCTACAATTGTGCTAATTACAAATCCGATGAAAATGGCCACACCCCCAAACGGGGGTATATCCCGGGCGTGACGTTTTCTTTCGTCTAAAGGTTCATAAAGTTTTTTTGCCCGGGCTATTTTAATAACCGGGGGAATGGAAATAACCACAATTGCAAATCCCATCGACAATGCCAATATGTTCAACAATATTTCCATATTTACTTTTGGATTGTAATTGTATCAAAGCAACGTGCCTTGAATTTTTGTTTCCAATATTGAGAATGCAAAAACACTTTTTAATGTGGTAAATCAATAAATCAATCTTCCAGCTTACCGGCCACTTCATATGCCTTTTTCTCCGTTCGAACCGGTTTATAAAGTATCCCGTTGTATTCATAATAAAGCTTTCCGTCGATTTCTACTTCGGCGGCGCCGGAAGGTAATTGGCTGACTATCGCACCAACAGGGGGATCTGCCACAACATACTCACCCGAGGATACATCTTCGACATAAAAAATTCCGCCGGCATAAAAGAAAACCGAAGGGCCAACTACTAACCGCACGTAACCAGCCGGAAGGACGGCAACCCTTATCCCAACCGGCGGGACAACCCTCACATAAGAGCCATTGCGGGCAACATAAAACACCCCGCCATGGTAATAATAGGGCCGACTATGGTAATGAACCACAGCCGCTTTTGCAGGCAGCCTCCGTACAGGTTTCACTACCGGCGGGGCTTTCCGGTAAACAACGGTTCCGCGGGGGCCTTGCACTACTGTCCGGCGGGGCGTATTTACTACCCTTCGCTGGGCAAAAGACCCGTAAGCGGAACCAATTAAAAAAATCATTATTAAAACTATACTTAATTGTTTCGTTTTCATTTCATTATATTTTTAAATTATTGGTTGGTGCTTAAAAACACGCCGGTAAAATTTTTACCGGCGTGTTTCCCTGTTGTTCCTATAATTCTTCTACTTCCCCTGTCTCTAAATTTGTAATGTAACTTGAGCTGGAGCCGGTAATTTCGATAATCGCTTCGCCATTCCCGTTATATGTGATTGTGCCTTCATATTTATACCCGGAGCTGCTGCTTCCGGAAGCGCTTTCACCTTCTATTGAAAAAATAATCGTTCCGTTATCAACTTCTTTTGGCTCTTTCTCCACGGCCACATCAACAAGTTCGAAACGAAGCGAAGCCTGCCGTGTGCCCTGGTTACGGATTTTGGATTCGAAGCCGCTGCTTCGTTGCCATGTGCCATTTACCAGGTACATATCTGACGTGTGTTCGATATCAGTAACCGTAAAATCGCCGCTCCCTGAATGCTGTGAAGCAATCCGGGGTGCATCGAACTCTCCTTCATAGGTAAAACTGAAATCCAGCATGAGCGGGTCGTCCGATTCGTCGCACTCAAGCATATAATCGTACATCTTCGAAGACTCGAAGGTAATTAAACTGGTTGACTTAGAGGTAAATGTCGTATCGCGGGATTCGCCACAACTAAGGGTATTGCTGTCGGCAGACTTTAAGCCATTGCTATCAACAGATTGCCCGGAAAGTTCAGCAGTTGTTTCAATATCCGCGGTTAGCCCGTCGCTACCGCTTGCTACCGAATAGGCTACAATTTCAACAGCTTCCGCTTCGGTAAATACTTCTTTGTCTTCAGTTACAGGATCATCGTCATCACTACATGATACAAAACCAATCATCCCTGCCACGGCTATTAAAGCCCAAATTAAGTTTTTCTTTGTTTTCATTTTTTTAAATTTTAATTGTTAATAAAGTCATTTTCTTTTAATCTTTCGAGTGTTGATTCGAGGCGGTTAATCCATTTCCTGCGTATCTGGTCGGCCTGTTCCCGTTGTTCCGGGGTAAGGATGGCCAGTAACTCCTTTTTCCTGTCTGCATTAATTTCTGCCATCTCGTCCGAAATTTCCGGCAGGTGATTTGTACCTGCCCAAAAAGGCTGAAGTTTTTTGGCATATTTCAGGTTGATCTGGTACGCCTTTTCAACCTGGGCTTCATCCAAACCGAGCCTGCCCTCCATAACCGAAGTAATGGCATTTGCCCGTGTTTCGGGGCTTCTTTGAAATGCTTTGCAGATTCCGGCCTGTGTGCCGGGCAGAAAACTGCTGAGGCCCAGCAAAACAAACATTGCCAATATGCCCCATAAAATGTTTCGTGTTTTCATTTCATCCTGCTTTAATTGTTTAACATTAAATTATTTTTCACCGAATTGATTTTTATGCTTATTGCCCTTTTCGTATCTCATTCATCTTTTTCCGCAATTCTTTCCTTTTTTTCAGATAAGTCTCAAACTGGCCCTCATCCATCATTTGTTTGAGCTTCCCATCCTTTTCTTCCGATATCTCCCTGGCCTCTTTTAGCTGGCTTATCCTTCCCTGTACACTTTTTACTTTTTCCATTTTTAAAGCATATTCCAGGTTGAGCGAATCAACTTTCGAAACCTGCCCGGCATTTAACTGAAGGGTTTCTTTCATCCATTCCGTTTGTATTTGTGCGCGTTCTTCAGGCGAATATTGTGCCCCGATATTTTGAGAAAAAATTTTTGCCGGGAACAGGCAGATGATAAAACCAACGATTACTATTTTTTTCATACCATTTATTTTTTTTTGATTTCATTTCAAATTTATATCAGAGTTTCCGGGTATCCGGTATTTTTTCATCCAACAACCGATTGTTTTAAACGAACGCCGTTTTTGTTCAACATACCGGTTTCCGTTTTCAGTTTCATTTCAAATATCTTGTAAATGAGATGGAAAACGTACTGTTTTTTGCCCCTTCGAGAAAAACATAAGCGCTGTTATCGTTGGCCACTTTGTTAAAACCATAGGAATATTTCAGCGTTATTTTACGAAACGGAAAATTGAAAGCAAGCCCGCCGGTCAGTCCGAAATCGAGTTTTTCAAAATCACCGTAATCCAGTTCCCCGTAGCCGTATCCAAGCGGTGTGGCAACATTGAATGTTGCATCGGCCAGGTAGTCGACATACCCACCAACTACAAAATCGAGGATATTTTTTGTATGAATATTGAACAGCAACGGCATTTCGAGATAATGAAGCCTGTAACGGAGCGTCCCGTCGTAATAATAATATGCCGCATGGGCATAATCAACCGCCCCTCCTTTTTTTGAGTAAACCAACTGTGGTTCAAACGAAATCCTTTTGGAAACGGGCATACTGTATGCAAGCCCAAAATGAAACCCAAACAGGGCATTGGGGCTCCCCACGGCTTCGTCGTGAAAGTTGCTAAATTGCGGCCCGCCCACAATTCCAAATTTTGGGGTGTGGACACTATATACCGGACGAAAACGCTCCGTGAGGTGTTGGGCGCCCGAACCCAAAACCGAGAGGGACAGGATAAAGATAAAAGCCGCTTTTTTCATGGCAATCCTGTTTTTGTTTTTTGAAAATCGTTTAATTGTAAATCCTGGCTTTCTCATTCTTTTGAACATTTTAAATTCATCTCAAACGTACCCTTTCGCCGCCGGGAGCAGGTAAAGTTTTCATCCAACAACAAATTGGCTTATACCAACTGCCAACAGGTTCAATTTTCGGCATATTGACTGAAAGCGTACATTGATTGAAAGATTCATTGTGTTGGTTTAAGTTGTTGCCTGCAAAATGCTTATTTTAGTAACATTGTGGCATGAAAAAAATCGTTATACATAGCGCCGTTTGGTTAATACTGGTTTATTCGCTTTTCTTTTCGCTGACCATATTTCTTCCCGTAAAAGTGGCTGCCTACCGCTCGGTTGCCGGCATTATGCTGATGGCCGGCATCTTTTACTTTTCGGGCTGGGTGCTTGCCAACGAATTTCTGATAAAACGGCGGAACCTCGTTTTATTTATCATTTTTGAACTTATCGCCATTTTTGTTTTTTCTGTTTTAAGGGTAAGGATTCTGGGATTACTCCCCGGCGATGCAGCATTTTTTTCAAACCGCTTTTCTGAAGAAAAAATAATAAGCCCTGATAATTTAAAATGGGGAAGGGATATCTGGCAATACAACCGATTGGGAACAGGAAGGGGCCCTTTTCTGATAGGTTTGATAATGAACTCGGTATTAAGCATAATTGCGGTTCTTTTGCGTTTGTATGAAAACAAGGACAAAAAGGAACGGGAAAGCCGCGAAGAGCTGCAACGCAGCCAGGAAGCGCAAATCCTGTACCTGAAATCGCAGGTAAACCCGCATTTCTTATTTAATACGCTAAATAACCTTTACGGGCTCACCTATTCAAAGTCGGACCTCGCACCGCAAATGGTACTTGGCCTGTCGGATACGATGCGCTACCTGATTTATGAAACCGAACAGAAACTTGTCCCCGTTGAAAAAGAGTTGAACTTTATCCATAATTACCTCGATTTGGAAAAAACGCGTATTTCGTACCCTGAAAATATCCGCGTTTCGGTGCAGGTACGTAACCTTTCTGTTTTTATTCCGCCATTATTGCTGCTGCCATTTATCGAAAATTGCTTTAAGCATGGCACCATCGGGAAAGAAGATGACGGATGGATAGAACTGGACATTTGGGACGAAAACGACAATTTTTTCTTTATCTGCAAAAATAATTTTACTGAAAATAAAACAGGAAAAAGCCCGGGAATTGGATTGGCAAATGTAAAAAAGCGCCTCCAACTTATTTTTGGGGAACGTTACGAACTCCGGACCGTTAAACAGAATAACGAGTTTATGGTGTCGCTACAGTTTCCGGTTTTTGCCAAAAAAGAAATGTTATGATTCCGAAAATAAAATGTATAGTAGTTGACGACGAACCTATTGCACGAAAATACCTGAGCGATTACATTGCCAAAATGCCACAGCTCCAATTATTGGCAACATTTGGAAAAGCAGCCGATGCTTACCAGACTATTGAAAGCGGTGAGGCAGAACTGGTGTTTCTCGATATTCAGATGCCTGGAATTACCGGAATTGAATTTATTCGTACGCTTCAGAAAAAACCATATATTATTCTCACTACTGCTTACTCGGAATATGCACTGAAGGGTTATGAATTGGATGTTACAGATTATCTGTTAAAACCTGTGGCGTTTGAGCGGTTTGTCCGGTCGGTAAATAAAGTGGTTTCAAAATTTGACTCGCAATCGGGAACAGAAGCTCCGGTTTCAGAAAAAGCAGGTGAAGCCCAGCCAGTTGCCCGTGATTTTATTTTTGTGAAGTCGGGCTACAAATCGGTAAAAATAGATATTGAAGACATTTTATATGTGGAAGGAATGAAGGAATATGTAGTTATTCATTCCAAAGAAAAAAAATATACCAAGCTCGACCGCATGAAAAATTTCGAAAACCTGTTAAAAGGGAAAGGGTTCATTCGTATCCACAAATCTTATATTGTTTCTGTAAAAAATATTGATGCTATTTTTGGTAACACGGTGGAAGTAAACGGGAAACAGTTACCGTTAGGCCGAAGTTACAAGGAAGAGGTGACCTCCATTCTGGGAATGAATGAATAAGTGGTTTTAATCGGTTTTTCTTGACACCGAAAAAACAAAAAAGTCTAAAAACCATTTAATTTACCAGCCTTTTGAGAATTTTGATTTTTTACATCGTTGAGATACCAAGACTCGAATCCGATCCCATTAAAGCCTTTATATCAATGGTTTACTTTCTAAGAGTTTCCCGGGTCACCGTTTCGCTCACATTATAAAACATTATCCTATCCATATAAAGGAATAAATTATCCGTAATTTTTTGAATTTAAAAATAAGGAATGCGAATTAAGGGTTAAATTGCTAATCTAATAAATGTAGCTACTAATCGTTCGGGGATCTGTTCCATGATGATGGTTGAAATCGGTTTTTGTAAAATCTGGGTCAACTGGATTTACATTGAATGCTGCATCATGCAGTTTGTAAGCCAAAGCAATTGTGTACAAATTCAGGGCCGATTTTGATGATTGATACACGGCTGCTTGTAGAGGTAATAGATATTGTGCGGGTTGGTTGCTATGGTAAACGAACCCTGACTTGAACTTACATTTGTAATGCGTGTCTCGGTCGAGTGTTTTAATAAATATATAAAAGCAGTGCGACTCTTACTGTACCATACAAATTTGTATCAAACACTTTTTTGAAAGTATTGATACTTGAATCAGTTGCATTTTATGGTACACCTCAGATGGTCCCTGCATTTTTTATTAGAATGTCTAACTTCCCTTGATTCTTTAATTTGAATAGCCAGAATATTGCCACAAATCCGCCTTTCAATAACATTCAAAAGCAACTTATCCCCATTTTTTCCCATCCTTTTTACAAATAGGTGTAGCGTTTTAAAAAGCAGATTCGTATTGGGAGAGAATAAAAAATTAAGAACCTTTTAAAATTACAAATTATGAAACCTTTTAAATTAGCAACCTTGGCATTCGTGTTCATCATTGCTTCCTGCCAGAAAGATGACAGTAAAGGTGGGGTTGACATTCCTGTTCCTGGCGAAAACTTCAATTTCTACAAGAGTGCCAGTCTTTACGAGAATGCACAGGCATCACGTTCCGAAGAGTTTAGTGATGAGTTTGAAATTACGGATGTTGACTTAACGGATAATATTCTAAATGTTGCCGTTTCCTATAATGGAAGTTGTGAATCGAATAAGTTTGATGTTATTTGGAATGGCTATGTTATGGAAACATTCCCGCAAAGAATTAATTTGATTATTAAACGAACAGCAAATAACTGTGATCCAAACGGGGAACTTAAGGATGAAATTCTGGCTATTGATTTATTAAAATTTATGGGATTAAGTTCAATGCCTGAGAATACGGTGTTCACTGTAGCCAACGCATCAAAAATTCCTGAAGAGGACAATGCGGATACAACTGTAACTGTAACAAACAATTAAAGTTACTGGAGAAAACAAACGCCAGTCCATTAAGAGGGGCTGGCGTTTTTATTTTAGCATTGATAAAGTGGGCAACAAACAGTTACCAGATCTGCCGGAAATTATCCAAGGCTGCAAAGAAGGAAATAAAAAATGTTATGAAATGCTTTACAAAAGTTATTATGGATACGTTATGGGCATTGCTTTGAGATACGTTATTAATTATGAAATGGCGGAAGAAAGCACCAATGATTGTTTCATGAAGGTGTTTTCAAACATCCGGTATTATGCCGAGGAAAAAAACTTCAAAACATGGATAAGGCGAATAGCTATAAATACTTGTATTGATAGTCTTAGAAAGGAAAAACGTTTTTCACACTTAAATGATGAAAAGGTGAATGAGTCGTTTTATAATGAACCTGTCATCGAAAACCTTGATTATGAATTTGTATTGACACTTTTAAAAAGGCTTCCTGTGATGCAACGATTGGTTTTTAATTTGTATGAAATTGAAGGTTACAATCATAATGAGATATCAGAAAAGCTTGGAATACCGGAAAGCTCATCCCGAACATATTTGACCCGGGCAAAAAAAAGATTGCAGCATGATTATAAGCAACTAAACATAAACGATGAACAGCTTTGATGATATATTAAATACCCTAATAAAGATTACCCGGGAACATGAAGAACCTTATAAGGAAGGTGCATGGGAAAACTTTTTAAATTCTAAGCAAAAGAAGATGACAGTATCCTTTTGGCCAATCTTTTTTTCAGGTCTTGTTGCAAGCTTGTTAATTGGGTTTTTAATATTTACACAAAAAAGCAATAATGACGTAGATGTAAAATATGAAGTAGTAAGGACCGATTCTATTAAAAGCTTGAAGAAAATAATGCCAATAATTAATAATAGTTTGGGAGATATTGAAAATATAGAAAAGCAAACAATTGTAAAAACCAATAGAAATGCCTATGAAAGCGAAACCCATTCTACTTATAAAAAAAAGGAGAGTGTTAAAACACAAAAAACTAAGGAGAAAGAATCAGGAAATATAAATATGGCCAATAACGCCAAGAATGAGAATATGCCTGATGATACTATTCAATCGGAAGACTTTAAAAACGATATTTTATTTGATCCGATTAATGATCAGGTAAAGGCTGAAAGTCAGGAACCAAAGAAAAGAAACAAAATTAAAATAGGCTTTTCACTATCACCATTACTCACGAGCAATGGAAGCGGCAGTAATTTAGGTTTTTCAACCGGGGTGCAGACTGATTTTAAATTAGCAAAGAATATTTTGTTTAATTGCGGCCTCCTCATTTCCCATCAGACAATTGTCCAAAAGAATGACGTTCAGCCTTCAATTGACAAGCCTGTTTCCATAAACTCAAAATCGTTCAGTTTTGATATTCCCGTTAATATAAAATTCAAATTTAAGGATGGTAAAAACAGGGATTACTATCTGCTTGCCGGAATTTCTTCAGTTGGATACATAACTGAAAATAATTCATATAACTATCAATATCAAGAAGTAGTAGAGACAACGACAACGACACAAGAAGGTCAGATAGTGACAGAATTTACAACTGTCACGACTAAATCAACAGTAAATACCAAAGTTTCTGCATTTTCTAATGTAGATATATCTGTTTTTTTCAATTTATCTTATGGGATAAGATATCCCTTAACAGGTACAACAAATCTTACGATTGCTCCTTACCTAAAATTACCATTGAGCGGGGCAACAACCAATAATTTTCAACCCACCAGTGGAGGTATAAATTTTATTATATCCAAATAGTATCAAAACATAGTGTGAAAAAACGATAAAAGTGAGCGCTCTGTAACGATTCGAAGAGACCTCCAATCAAAAGGAATTTTTAAGGCACTGTAGAAGCCAAATTTCGCATGCATTTAACAGGATAAATGTATGCAATATGGCCAACAAATTAACAGATATGAGTAAAGTTCGAAAAGTACTGCCTCTACACACAAAAGAGAAAGCAAGTTATTTATCAGCAGGTATTTGTCCCCTGTCTCGTAATATAGTAAAAAAATACATTGTTCTGAAAAAGATGCTTAACCTCTGCTCTGAGAATATTGAGTTGAAGAGTGACGTTGAGATGGAGCAACTGTTCAGTAATAACCCACCCGATATAATGTCATCAAAACATCAGGACGTTTACGACTTTTTCCCTTATCTGGAGAGGTAGTTAAAGAAATATGGGGTAAACAAACTCCAAATGTAGCGCAAGTAGTACTAAAAAACACCCATGGTTTAAAGTCGACCCAATTTTGCAACCTCTACCGGGAATAGGGTAAAAAGGTAAATCAGGTTATCCAAGTGAACCATAAAGCAGGCGACAAATTGTTTATCAATTATGCAGGGGAAAACACTTGAAATTGTTGACAAGAAAACCGGGGAAGTACAGGAAATGCATTTTTTTGTAGTTATTTTCGGTGCCAGCCAGTACAGCTATGCCGAGCTTCTATGAACCAGAAGAAAAAAATTTTATAGCTTCAGTGGAAAACGCTCTACATTTTTACGGAGGCGCCAGCAGCCATTATTGAATCTTTCCTATACAAAAATAAATGTAATGAATATTTTCGTCAGAGTAAGGATTATTTTCAAAAAATGTGGCAGTAAGAAGTCCTATTGACTCAAAGCCAAATGACAATGTTCTGAATGCTGTTTCAGGACAACTCTTCGCAATGTTACTTTGATGGAGGATCATATTTTCTTTCCGAGAAATCAACAACGGAGACAATCTAAACAACATTATGATGGGTACATCACTACACATTGCAATCAGCAATGCAAAAAGTACACTTTTAGGGATTAAAAAAATAAAAAGTAAATGCTTATGGTTATATCTGGAAAAATTTTGTTAAAAGTTAAACAGAAGAGATTTTGGTGACAGACTTTTCGACAGATTAACTGTTGTTACTACTTCAAATTGCTGATATGATAATGGATAAGGGAAATGACATTCACTTTACAATATTTGCTATTAATTTGACTCCATAACCAATGCTTCTGTTATTGTTGTTTTTACAAATATGTTTTTGTGTTAGAATGGGATTTAAATTAAAAGTCTTATAGGCTTGCTTGTAGGACCATTCTTGAATTTCTTGTCCTTAATCTTAATTTATCGTCACTATAAACTATACAAGAGACTGTATTTCGGACTGAAAATAATTTGGGAAAACTATTACTTTGCATTGGCATGAATAAATTTTCAGTGAGCATTTGTCAATATTATACCACTTACTTCGAGCATAAATCTTAAATAACTCTTGTCATTATTTTATTGTGTTAAAATAATAATCTAGTAAATTATATATATTTTTGAACTTAAAAACATAATTAGTCAAATGTTTAAAAAAAATACCAAAGATACAAAAGAACTTATTTTAAAAATTGCAATGCAGGTATTTGCCAAATATGGATTTCGGAAAACCTCAATTAATGATATTGCCCAGGCTGCATTCAAATCAAAAGGTTCAGTCCATTATTATTATAAAAATAAAAATGAGTTGTTTCAGAAAGTCGTTGAAAAAGAGTTTCAACTATTGCGCACAGAATTAGAATTAGTAGCGAAATCTGACCTAAACGGTAAAATGAAATTGACTAATTACATTATTACACGAATGAAAATTCTGAGGGAACTGTCTTACATCAATGATGCGATAAAAAATGGCTACATGGATTATGAATATTTTGCAGGAAAAATCAGGAAGAAATTCGATGATGAAGAGATTTTATTAGTAAAAGAGATAATATCAAATGGTATAATAAATGATGAGTTTGAAGAAAGGGATGAAGAGCAAACTGCCTATGTTATTGTGTCAGCACTGAAAGGACTTGAGGAACCTTTAATGGTCAATATTAAATGTAGCGAGTGTGATATAAATCTCGATTACATGATTCAGGTTTTATTAAAAGGAATTGAGAAAAGATAGATTTGTCCTAATATTGATATGAAATCAAACACATGGCAATGTAAGTTCGTAAAAGTGCTTAAAAGTTATAATGAAACTCATATCAAGGCTTTAAATATAATAATCAGAAGTTGTTTTAGAAGCTTTTCATAAAAATCAAAAAATGAATTATATCAATATATCACATATTATAAAAAACAGTAATTCGAAATTTCTAAAAAGACTACCTGGTTTCTCTATTAGAATAATTGCCTGGATTATTAGACAAGAGGAAATAAACCGGATTCTAAAAAAATATGAAGGATTTGAGGGTGTTGACTTTCTGCCAAAAATAATTGAAGAGTTGGAAATTACAGTGGAATGTGAAGGACTGGAAAATTTACCGGAAAATGGAAAATGTTTTTTTGTTGCCAATCACCCTTTCGGCCTGCTTGACGGTTTAATCCTTACAAATATTGTTGGTTCAAAATACGGACATTTAAAAGCAATCGGAAACGATGCTTTTATGTTTGTTCCAAACTTAAGACCAATAGTCTCAAATGTCAATGTATTTGGGAAAAATCCTAAAAAATACTTTGTTGAATTAAACAATGTTTTTGCTTCTGATTCACCAATAACACATTTCCCTTATGGGCTTGTATCTAGAATTTATAAACTAAAGATACAAGATAAATTCTGGCATAAAAGTTTTATTACAAAAGCAATTCAACATAAAAGAAACATTATTCCGGTGCGATTTTATGGACGAAATTCTTGTCTGTTTTATTCCATATTTTTACTCAGGCAAGTAGTAAAGATTAAAATCAATTTGGAACTGGTTTTGCTTCCACATGAACTATTTCGTAAAAGGGGAAAAACAATTAAAGTTACAATTGGTGAGATGATTCAATACAGTGATTTGCATGCATCTATGTCGCACTGGGACTGGGCACAAAAGATTCGTAATGAAGTTTATTCTTATAAAAATAATTAGTGACAAACTGTTATGAAATTAATTCATAAATTGAAAAGACATTTATCATTCAAATATCAGGAATGCATAAAACATTAAAGTAATGGATATGAAAAAAAATGTAGCACTGGTTTTGGGCAGTGGCGGAGCAAGAGGCTTGGCTCACATTGGTGTAATTAACGAACTTGAAAAACAGGGATTCAATATCACATCAGTTAGTGGCACTTCAATCGGTTCATTAATTGGTGGATTTTGTGCTATGGGGAAATTAAATGAATTGACAGAATGGCTTACTACACTTCAAAAAAAGGATGTTTACAGTTTGATGGACCCCACCTTAAGCACGAATGGTCTGTTAAAGGCTGAAAAGGTTTTTAGAAAATTGAATACAATAATTCCGGATGTTCTTATTGAAGAGATGAATATTCCGTTTGCGGCAGTTGCAACCGATGTAATAAACAGAGAAGAAGTTATATTTACCATAGGTAGTTTTTATAAAGCTGCGAGAGCATCTATTGCAATCCCCACAATTATTACACCAGTTATATCAGAAAACAGTATTCTTGTTGATGGAGGATTGCTTAATCCAATCCCAGCCAATCGGGTAAAAAGAACAGAAGGCGATATTTTAGTTGTTGTTAATTTGTATGACAGCAATAACCCGGATATATTGTTGTATGAAGAAGACGTTAAGAAACATCTTGCTCCTCAAAAATCATCGATTAGTAATTTAATTATCCTGAACAATAGCATAAATAATATTATAAAGAGAATACAGGACTTTATTCCAACAGGTAATAAAAACAGTCAGGGTTACTATTCGCTGATTCAGTTTACAACATCTGCAATGCTTGAACAGATATCAAAATTATCTCTTGAATTGAATAAACCTGATATACTAATAAATATTCCTTTTGATGCAGCTAGAACGTTTGAATTTTACAAGGCAAAGGAGTTGATTGAAGCAGGAAGGAAGGCTGCACGATTTAGTATCAACCAGTACAATATTCAGAGTGAGAAATATGCTGATAACCATGGGAATAAACAAGGATGAAAAAATCATATGACAGAAAAATATTTACAATTAAAATGCTTGGAATGGATTTAAAATTTCTTTTAAGTGCATGGTCTAAAATCATCGGCATTAATCGTAATAAGAAGATAAACAAAGCCTTTACGGAAAAAATAATGACAATTGTCACTGCTGTTAACGGATGCACTTATTGTACCTGGTTTCATGCAAAACAAGCAGTTTCAAGTGGGATAAGTAAGGAAGAAGTAAGAAGAATGCTTCAGCTCCAATTTCATGCAGATGCAACCGATTTTGAAATACCAGCTTTGCTTTATGCACAACATTATGCCGAAACAGACAGAAATCCTGATAAAGAAATGACTTTCAAACTATTTGAATATTACGGAGACAAAACTGCCAACCATATAATTATAATTATCAGGATTATTTTTTTTGGCAACTTAACGGGAAACACTTTTGATGCTTTTATAAGCAGATTAAACGGGATTCCCGCCAAAAACAGCAATAAAATCTTTGAGTTTATTTTCTTCATAGTAACTGCACCACTTTTATTACCACTTATCCCATTTACAAAAAAATACAGAAACCCGAATTTTTAAAAGAATTTAATTAGTTTAAAGATGAATAAGATAACAGCAATAGTTTGCACCTATAACGAAGAGAAAACAATAGAAGAAGTTGCCTCTACCGTGGCTGACTATTTTTTCGATGAAGTCATTATTGTTAATGACGGGTCAACTGACAAAACGGATTACATATTGAAAAGAATAAGTAAATATTACAATTTTAAATACATTGTATTACCTGAGAATAAAGGAAAAGGATTTGCCATGGCAACAGGCATCCAAAATACAAATGGTGATATAATAATGTTTATTGATGCGGACTTGTCAAAACTTCGAGAAGGACATTTCTTAAAATTAATTACGCCGATAAAAAACAAGGAGGCTGACATGGTACTTGGCCAACCAACAGAAACATTGATAAATTACCGGATAAATCCCTTTAAATCATTTACAGGCCAGCGTTGTCTTTTAAAAGAAGATATCCTTCCCATTTTGAAAATTGAAAGAAATACGATTTGGGGTAGAGACATTAATTAACCACTACTACATGTCTGAAGGTAAAAAGGTTAAATATGTATTGCTTCCGGGCTCATCCATCCGACAAAGTTTGATAAATCCTCCTCGTCAAAAGCAATAGAAGAATTTTTTAAAGAAGGATATCAAGTTGCATTTACAGCATTAGAAAATTTCAATCTGTTCGCAAAAGCAGTAATCAACAAATTCAATTAAGTAACAACTCTTTAATTTTAGAACAACACTTAATGCTTTTAAAAAAAAATAAAACCAATTACTAATTAAGAATATAATATTTGGAAATTGGGCCGGAATAGTAACATAAAAAGATGTTAATGGAACATAAAGATGCCATAAGGGTACTGAATTCAATTTTAAGTACAAAAGAAAAGGAAATTCTCATTAGAATTGCCCGAAAATTACCTTCATGGATAAATTCCGACCATTTAACCTGGCTTGGTTTGTTCGGAGCAGTTATCTCGGGAGTTGGATATTTTCTTTCAAATTGGGGAGATGGTTTTCTATGGCTTTCTTCCATGGGGTTTGTTATTAACTGGTTTGGCGATAGCCTGGATGGGACACTTGCGCGGATAAGAAACCGACAACGCCCGGTTTATGGCTTCTTTCTTGATCATAATATAGATGGGATAACTGCTTTTCTTATTTGCATTGGGGCGGGAACATCCCCTTATGTGTCGTTTTCATCTGCATTGCTTTTACTTGCCGGTTATTACTTATTATCAATTTTTACATACATTAATACTTATCTCAAAGGCGAATTTAAAATATCGTACGGAAATCTTGGACCTACGGAATTGAGAATAGTTATTATCCTGATCAATACTTTGTTTATCATTATGCCAGACCGTAATTACGGAATTGATCACTGGGGGGTGTACGTACATTTATATGACTATTTTGTCCTTGGAATTGCACTAATTCTTTTTGGTATTTTCTTTTTTAATTTTCTGAAAGAAAAAAAGAGATTCGGAAAAATAGATCCCCCTCATAAGGCATAAATCTTAATATTTTACTATTAAAGTGACTTCCAATGGGATTATAATTTTTAAAACTTATACCGACTCACTTTGCAAACATTGCCAAAATCCAACAAGCCAACGCTGCAACCAAAAATTTGTCAAAGAGTGCCCTTTTACCAACCTACAATCAAAAGTATTATTATCTTTAATTGGATATGAAAAACAAAAAAATAAACACAACAAACAAACTTGGAGAAGAATTAACATTTAAAATTTCTCGGTTTGAAGAACCCATAAAAAATGTAAAACCGCACAAACATAATGAGTACTACGAACTAATATTTTTTGGTATAGGCGCTTAAGTCGCTGTTAATTTAGAGAAGAGCGCTACCTTTGTGGCGTGGGAAATAGAAAACAATATATAGGAGTGAATTCGATAGAGTTCAATAGATATTTTCAAACCGACGATGATTGTTACCGCTATCTGTCTGCGATTAAATGGTCATTAGAAAGTCCTTACAAGTGCAAGAAATGCGGTCATACGAAATATGGGAAAGGAAAGAAGCCATATTCACATCGTTGCGCAAAATGTAATTATGATGAAAGTCCAACAGCAGGAACGATGTTTGACAAAATCAAATTTCCATTACTAATAGCGTTTCATGTGTGCTTCAAAATCAGCACTAAGAAGAAAGGGATGTCATCTTTGGAATTGTCTGAAGAGTTTGGATTGCGGCAGAAAACAGTTTGGGAATTTAAGTGGAAAATCCAACAAGCAATGACAAGCAGCCGTAAAAACAAATTGGGAGGCATAGTCCAGGTTGATGAGTTTCTGATTGGCCAATACGAAGAAGGAAAAGTAGGACGTAGTGGAGACAGCAAAAAGAAGTTAGTGGTTGTTGCCCTTGAAATTTTGGAGGGGAAAAATGGCGTTGGGCGTGCTTATGCACAAGTAATTGACCGCGCTTCGAGCAAAGAATTCAGGCCGTTTTTTGAGACTTATATCCGCAAGGATGCACACGTTATCACTGACATTTGGAAAGGGTATTTGCCATTGAAAAAGGACTATCCAAACTTGGAACAGGTACCTTCGGACAGGGGAAAGGGTATGCAACAACTGCATATTCACATAATGAACATTCAGGGTTGGTTGCGAGGAATACACCACCATTGTTCAAGGGAACGGTTACAAGGTTATCTTGATGAGTATCATTTCCGGTATAACAGACGCGCAATGATGGGGTCAATCTTCGATTTACTCCTAAGAAAGATGGTTTTTAGTGAACCTAAACGATTAAATAAGAATAATTTAACAACAGCGGTCTAAACGCCTATACCAAAATATTTTTAAGCGAAGGAGAAGGATTTCATACCATCGAATCGAAAAGATACATAATGTCAACGCCTGAGTTTTACATTTTAAAACCAAGACAATTGCATTTCTGGGAAACGACATCAGTTTCCAAAGGTTTTATTATTCTTTTTAAAGATTTAGAGTTTAAAGAAATAATAGAAAGTGATTTAATTAACCTTTACAGGCTATTAAGCGAAAATGTGAGAATCACTATTCCGAGTGGGAAATACCCTGAGTACATTCTGAATGATATTTTAAATGAATTCGACTTAAATACAAAGTATTCAAAACGTATTATTCATGGACTGCTTAGTGTGCTATTAGCTAAACTATTACAGCTTTTAGAAATAAGCCCGCACAAATCAAACCTGCCGATATCGCTTTTTGACAAATTCCAACAACTTTTAATGAAAGAATGCCCGCGTCTTCATAAAGTGAATGATTATGCAAATTTACTTAACACAACGCCCCAGAACCTGAACGCAATTTGCCGGAAACAAGTAAACCGGAATGCAAGCGAAATGATAAACTATCAATTATTGCTCGAAGCGAAAAGATATATTTTACACACTGATAATACGATTAATGAAATAACAGACATTCTATATTTTTCAGACACATCGAATTTTATAAAGTTCTTTAAGAAACATGAAGGATTAACACCCATTCAATTCAGGGAGAAATATTTTCATTAATACCATTTTGGCATCTTATTATACCACGATTGTTTCGTGACTACTGCATACTTTTGCTGTTTCGTTAATAGAGTTTCTTATGAAGAAAGCAAAAATATTAGGATTAGATAAAAATGTGTTTTTTGTTGGATTGACAAGTTTCTTTACCGACACATCGGTTAAAATGATTTATAGTGTGATGCCACTATTCCTATTATCCATTGGAGCATCTAAAGCCTCAATAGGCTTGATTGAAGGAATTGCTGAAAGTACAGCATCTTTGCTTAAAGCATTTTCCGGATATTGGAGCGATAAGATAGGCAAAAACAAACCTTTTCTGATTATTGGATATGGGATTACAGCTTTGGTAACCCCATTATATGCTTTAGCCAAAATTCCAGTCCATGTTTTGTTTCTTCGATTTTTTGAACGCATTGGAAAAGGGGTGAGAGTCGCACCAAGGGATAGCCTTATTAGTGGTTCGGTGCAAAAGGATGAAACAGGTAAGAGTTTTGGATTTCACAAGGCAATGGATAATAGCGGGGCTATTATTGGGCCATTGCTTGCCGCCTTACTATTAATAATATTCCCATTAAATTACGCTAACATTTTTTTATTGGCAACAATTCCTGCAATTATGGGCGTATTGACTATTGTGTTTTTTATAAAAGAAGCAAAGTCAGAAAAAAAAGGAAAAAACAACTAAAATCTCCCTAAAACAATTGCCTAAAAAATTCTATTTTTTTCTTACCATCATTTTTGTATTTACCCTTGGAAATTCTTCTGTTTCTTTATTGCTTGTTAAAACTGCAGAAACTGGGATAAATGAATCATATATTCCTTTTATGTTTATGATTACCGCCATAGTATCTGTATTTTTTGCTATGCCTATTGGAAAATTGTCGGATAGAATTGGTCGCGAGAAACTCATTATCATTGGCTTCTTTGTTTATGTAGTAGTGTACTATTTATTTGGTAGGTTTAATAACATTCGTATATTCATATTTTCATTTGCATTATATGGCTTCTTTCTCGCATTGACGGAGGGCAACCAGAAAGCAATGATTTCAGATATTGTAAGTAAGGATTTAACAGGGACAGCTTATGGAATTTATTCTGCAGTACTTGGGATTGCTTTATTGCCTGCAAGTTTAATTGCAGGATTATTATACGATAAAGTAAATTCAAATGCACCGTTTTATTTTGGCTCTGTAATGGCGCTATTGGCAACTTTCCTAATGTTAGCATTTACTATCATATCTAAAATGCACAAGGAGTAAAATTTAGTTTCTTCGTATTTAAAACTGATTGATGCACTTGTTGTTTTTCAATGATTGGTTTGTATTAATAAAAATTCTATATTTGACTAATTAAACAAAATGGTCAAATATAATGGCAAAACCAGAAATCAAATCGATAATAATAAATGCTGCCACACAGTATTTTTCAAAATTTGGGTTTTATAAAACAACAATGGATGAAATTGCAAAACACATTCATAAAGCGAAAGGTGTTTTGTATTATCATTATAATAGTAAGGAAGAATTATTTAACGAAGTATTAAAGCAGGAGCTTGATATCGTAAAATCAGAGTTACAGAAGGTTGTTAATTCTGATGAAGATGCCTTAACAGTTCTTAAAAACTATTTTTTTAAAAGGCTTGAGTTATTGCATGAATCCGTAAATTACCATGAAACTTTAAAAGCTGATTTTTTTGAAAAGTATCATTTTGTGGAGGAAGTAAGGGAAGACTTTGCAACATTTGAGAGGAATAATTTTTATCAGATGCTCAAAAAAGGTGAGGAAGAGGGTGTATTGCAATTTAATAATATTGACTCAACAGTAAATATGCTATTAATGCTGGTTAATAGCATGGAAGTACCGTTATTTCTGCAAAATAAATATTCTGAGTACATTCATACAATCAAAGAACTTGCAGAATTTCTTGTAAAGGGATTAAAATCTTAACAATTTATTAGCCCGATTTGACTAAAAGTGTTTTTTGGTCAAATATTATTATATATTTGCATTGACTTTAGAACATTATTAGTCAAATGTTATGTCTTTTTATAACGTAAAACATAAGAATACAATTAGAATTAATTTATAAAAAGTGAATACAATGAAACAATTAAATTGGTTTTTTGCCATTGGCGCATTAATCCTTGCCGGTTGCAGTACCGGAAATTCAAACAGTGAAAAAGTTGTGCGGGAGAAAGGCATTTCTGTTCTTACTTACACAGTAGAACATGATAAAACATTGGCTCAAAGAGAGTACATAGGAATCATAGAAGAGGAATTGTCTGCCTCAGTCAGTTTCCCGCTTATGGGCAATGTGGATAAAATATATGTTGTGGAGGGGCAGCGTGTCAAAAAAGGAGACTTACTGGCCGAACTGAACGCTTACAGCCTGACCAGCGCACATACTGCGGCTCTGGCTACTTTAAACCAGGCCGAAGATGCGATGGAAAGGTTACAATCGCTTTACAACAAAAAAAGCCTTCCAGAAATACAATATATTGAAATGCAGACGAACCTTGAAAAAGCACGATCTGCCGAAGCCATTGCGAAAAAAAGCCTGGAAGACAGCCGCCTTATAGCTCCGTTTAGCGGGATAGTAGGGCACAGGATGGCAGAAGCGGGTGAAAACGTCCTCCCCAATCAGACGGTACTGACCCTGCTGATAATAGACAAAGTGAACGTAAAAATCGCCGTACCCGAAAAAGAGATTAATACCATTTATATCGAACAGCCGACATCCATCAATGTTTCTGCTGTCGGTAGTAACTCATTTTCCGGCATTGTAAGCAAGAAAGGCATTATGGCGGACCCCATATCGCACACTTACCCTGTTAGAATTGCGGTCAGTAATCCCGATAATGTCCTGTTGCCCGGTATGATTTGTAATGTTTCCATTAAAAACAATGCGGATGAAAACAGCATCGTAGTCCCCAATAAATGTATCCTTAAAGACGGTAACGGGAATACTTATGTGTGGAAAATAATCGACGGGCATACCCATAAACAACCTATTCAAACAGGACAACAAAAAGACGGTGGAGTTGAAATTACAACCGGCCTTTCCGTCGGCGATGAAATCGTATCAGACGGGTATCAGAAAGTTTCTAACGGATTAAAAGTAAATGTGCTATGAGCAGGAAAACAGGCTTGATAGAATCAGCAATGCGGCACCACAAGATAATGTTCTTTTTCGTGGGGGCGCTGATAATTTTGGGTGTTTATGCTTTATGGGATATGCCCAAACAGGAGTTTCCCGAATTTACTATACGGCAGGGAGTAGTGGTTGGCGTTTATCCGGGAGCGACTTCTGCCCAGGTAGAAGAGCAGCTTACAAAACCTCTGGAAAGATTTCTGTTCACTTATAAGGAGGTCAGGAGGGAAAAAACCTATTCCATGTCCCGCGACGGGATTGTTTATGTGATGGTGGAATTAGAGGACGATGTGAAAAACAAGGTCGAAGTATGGTCTAAAATCAAACACGGCTTATCATTATTTAAAATGCAGCTCCCTTCCGGCGTACTGGCCGTTATTGCCAACGACGATTTTGGGGACACCTCCGCTTTGCTGATTGCGCTGGAATCGGATACCCGTTCGTACCGCGAACTGGAACATTATGCCGAAATTCTGGAAGACAAATTACGCAGGCTGAAATCAGCGTCCAACCTCCGTAAATACGGCACACAAAAAGAGCAGATTAGCGTTTACCTCGACAGGGACAAACTGGCTGTTTACGGCATTAATTACAAGCTGATAGCAACCACCCTGTTTACGCAGGGATTCACCACATCTTCGGGGATGATAGAAACCGGGGATGCGAATATGCCCTTATATCTTGCGCCCGTATATGATACCGAAAAAGAGGTGGCAGAGCAAATTATCTATTCTGACCCCTCAGGAAATATTATAAGGCTAAAAGATGTAGCCACCATAAAAAAAGAGTATGCAAGCCCCAAAAGTTATACCCTGAATAACGGTAAAAGAGCAATTATACTCTCTATGGAGATGCGGGAAGGTTTTAACATTGTAAAATATGGCAAAGATGTAGATGAGATTTTGCAAGAATTTTCCACTATTATCCCCGACGATGTATCTATTGAACGCATTGCCGACCAACCCAAAGTAGTGAAAAACTCTATAAATTCATTTCTTCGCGACCTGGTTATAGCTGTTATAGTCGTCATTCTTGTTATGATGATTCTTTTCCCTTTCAGAACGGCCGTTATAGCTTCTACAACCATTCCCATCACAATATTTATAACACTGGGTATGATGTACTTATTTAACATACCTCTCAATACGGTTACGCTGTCAGTGCTTATCATCGTGCTGGGGATGATTGTGGATAACTCGGTAGTTGTTATCGACGGCTATCTCGAATACATCGAAAAAGGAATGTCGCGCTGGCGGGCAGCAGCATTGAGCGCCCGGAGTTACAGCGGGGCTATTTTCCTGGCAACTTTAGCTATCTGTATTGTCTTTTTCCCTCTGTTACTTATCCTTACGGGAATATGGCACGATTTTGTCCTTCATTTCCCGTGGACGTTTGGCATAGCCTTGTTTGTTTCGTTCATACTGGCTATGCTCTATATTCCTATTATGGAATATTGGCTGATAAAGAAAAAGGCGAATACAGACGAGAAAAAATTTAATCTGAGCAAAGTTGTGCAGAATGTTTACAATTCGGTATTGGACTGGACTTTCAGTTATCCCTATGTTACCATAGGTACAACAGTTGCTATTGTAATCATTTCTTTTGTGGCGTTTTTCAATCTCGATATGCGCATGTTTCCTTATGCCGACCGAGACCAGTTTGCCGTTGAGATATACCTGCCTAATGGAACACCTGTTGAAGAGACACAAAGTGTTGCTGACAGTTTATATAATGTGCTGACAAAAGACGAACGGGTTGCTTCGATAACATCATTTATAGGCATGTCATCGCCCCGTTTTCAGACCACTTATGCGCCGAATATCGGCGGTGAAAATTTTGCCCAGTTTATTGTCAATACAAATTCCAATGAAGCCACAGTGGAGTTGCTCGATAAGTACACCTCAAAATATCAGAACCATTACCCAAATGCTTTCATCAAATTTAAGCAATTAGAGTATAGCCTGACACAAAACGCTATGGAAGTCCGTCTGTCCGGCGATGATATTTCAGAACTGAAAAACTATGCCGATACCCTTATGGAGGCGTTCAGTGAAATTGATGACCTGGTTTGGATACATACCAATTACGAAGAACCGCTTCCGGCAATGGAAATCAACCTTAACACCACTGAAGCCTCAAGACTTGGCGTGGTAAGGGGTTTAGCCGAACTGGAACTCACGGGATACTACAAGGGTATTCCTGTCGGAACGGTTTGGGAGGAGGATTATCCCTTGTCTATCGTGATGAAAACGGCAAAAGAGAGCGATTATGATGCCCCTATCCGGGTTGAAGATAAATACATATCCACCATCATCCCAGGCGTGTCGGTACCTTTAAGGCAGGTGGCCGATGTAAAACCGGTATGGAACGAAGGACAAATTGTCCGCAGAAACGGGGTGCGCACCATTAGCATAATGGCCGATGTAAAAAGAGGAAGCAACGAGGGCCAAGCATTTTCTGCCATCCGAACGATTATGGATGACAAAATAGCTCCTACACTGCCCCACCACATCAGTTATGAATACGGGGGCATATATGAAGGCGACAGAGAGGTTATTCCGATGATTACTAAAGCGATTGCTGTTGCAATAGGTCTGTTTTTCTTACTGTTGCTACTCAATTTTATGAAGATGAGTGTAGCACTTACAGCATTATTATCACTCTTATTGGTTATTCCGGGAATGGTTTTCGGATTATGGATTACGGGTACCCCGTTAAGCTTAACAGGGCTTTTAGGACTTATTGGTCTTTTCGGTATCACCATAAGAAATGCCATCATCCTGTTTGAACACGCCGAAAACTTACGAACAAAAGAGCGAGTACCTGCAAAAACAGCTGCTTACGAAGCTGGAAAACGGCGCATGGTTCCTATTCTTCTCACCTCAATGACTACTGCAATAGGCATTATTCCAATGATTATTAGCAAGTCATCACTATGGTCACCTACGGGGATTACAATCTTTTGGGGGACTATTTTTGGGATGATATTACTCGTATTAACCTTACCCGTTCTTTATTGGAAATTATTTGACAGAGTTAAAATTGCTGACATCAAAGATAAAGTTAATAATCATGTGAAATCACTAACGCGAAAGTAAAACAAATATAAATTTTAGAGCAATGAACATAAAATATTCCATCATATTAGCTTTTGTATTGTTGTTACCCTTTTCGGTAAAAGCACAAACCTATTCACTGAATCAATGTAAAGAAATGGTGTTGAAAAACAATGCACAGATGAAAAATAAACTCCTTGATGTAGAATCATCCCAACAGGTAAAAAAGGCTGCATACACCAAATATTTTCCACAAGTCGATGCAACCGCATTTGCCTATAAATTTACTGATCCTTTGATAAATATGGAAATGCAGGGGGGGAACCTCCCTGTTTATGACGGAAATCCGGCCAATTTACCATTGGCCACGCAATTTGCCTATTTCCCGTCAGTATCAATTCCGCTAATTGAGGAAGGTGTAATCGGCATGGCCACAGCCACACAGCCGGTTTATGCCGGGCAAAGAATCTCAACAGGAAACAAACTGGCCGATTTGGGAATAGAGGTCAATCAACTGCAATTAAAATCAACCGAAAAGGAGATTGCTCTTGAAACCGAAAAAAGGTACTGGCAAATTGTTTCGTTAGGCGAAAAAATGAAAACCCTGGAAGATTACACAAGCCTGCTGGACACACTGCATAAAGAAGTGACCGATGCTTTAAATGCCGGTTTAATTGCCCGGAACGACTTGTTAAAAGTTGAGTTGAAACAAAATGAACTTCAAATGAACCGGCTAAAGCTTGAGAATGGTACAATCCTGGCTAAAATGGCTTTTTGCCAGTACATAGGCGTACCTTATGATGAAAACGTAAGTTTTGTTGATAGTACAGGATTGAAAGGAGCACCTGAACTCATTTATATTGATCATCAAGAGGCGCTGGTTAACCGGGAAGAATATAAATTACTGCAAAAAAGTACTGCCGCCGAAAAGTATATGACCAAAATGCAGAAAGGTGAATATATGCCCCAGGTGGCTGTTGGTGTCGGTGCCATGTACCTTGATATTATGGATGATAAAGGAACTGCAAACGGATTGGCTTTTGGAACAGTAAAAATCCCAATTTCAGGATGGTGGGAAGCAAAATACAAGATGAAGGAACGCCAGATAAAAGAAGAACAGAACCGCAACATGGTTACTGACAATACTGAAAAACTTCTGCTACAAATGCAGCAGGGGCGTAATTCCCTTGACGAAGCGTTTAAACAGGTTCAACTGGCTGAAAATTCCATCCATCAGGCAGAGGAAAATTTGCGTGTAACCCAGGATAATTATGAAGCCGGAATGATAAATGTTTCTGAGTTACTTGATGCACAGGCACAGCTGCAGCAATCAAAGGATTTATACATAGATGCGTTAACGCAATATAAAATAACAAAAGTGAATTATCTGCAAATTACCGGAAGGTAATTTTTATTAGCACAATAGGTTAATTGCTTTTCAATACGTGATTAATATGCAGGATATAGTAAATAATTACCATATCCTGCTAAAATAAATTTAATCCTATAGTATTGCTGAGGGATTCACTATAAAGAATTGAGAAAAATGATACAATAGTTTCCATGCGAAAAGCTATCACATATATTGTACTAAGTTTGTGTTTATTCTTTACCTCTTTTGTTTCAGCACAACAGGATTCCATTAATATCCTGCGTCCCAAAGTGGCTGTAGTTTTAAGTGGTGGAGGAGCAAAAGGTTTTGCCCATATTGGCGTTTTAAAAGTTTTGGAACAGGAAGGGATTCCAATCGACATTATAGTTGGTACCAGTATGGGAAGCCTGATTGGCGGATTTTACTCTCTGGGTTATACTGCCGAGGAAATTGAATATATTGTAAAAAGCCAGAACTGGGAAAAAGTCCTTTCCGATAATGTGCCACGAAATGATCTCTCAAAAAATGATCAGCTTTTAAAACAAAGATATTTACTCTCTTCTACATTTTCCGATTTCAAAACCATTACTCTTCCCCAGGGGATAATAAAAGGCCAGAATATTTTAAATATCTTTTGCGGCTTAGCCGGGAATGTCCCAGTTGATGCTGATTTTAGTCAACTCCCGATTTCATTTGCCTGCATTGCGGCCAATTTGGAGACTGGGGAAGAAGTGATTATAAAAGACGGGTTTTTCCCTACTGCCTTGTTTTCGAGCATGGCAATTCCCGGAGTTTTTCATCCAGTAAATAGAGAGAACCTTCTTCTTGTTGATGGGGGATTGGTAAACAACTTCCCAACCGATGTCGCAAAAAAAATGGGAGCAGACATTATTATTGGCGTTGACATCAGAGGAAACCTTTATCCCCGGGAAAAATTAAATTCAATTGATGGTATTTTCGGTCAGATGATAAATTTTCTGGGACAGGGAAAAGATTCATTAAACAACAGTTATTGCGACATTCTTATCCGTCCGGATATTACCGGATATTCAGTGGGAAGTTTTTCGAGGGAAGCAGCAGATACATTGGTACTAAGGGGAGAAAAAGCCACCCTTTTATTAAGAGATACCATTCAAAAACTGAAAAAAGAGAACCATTTGGAACCGAGAATATATTCCCGTGAATATACTACAACAGAAAAATGGAAAATTACCGAGATAGGATTTACTGAACGAAAAAACCTGGATAAAATCTTTTTAAAAAATAAACTCAATCTGCAATTGCCTGAGTATTATTCAAATGAAGAGTTAAAAAGTGCCGTGGACAGATTATACGGATATGGCGAGTTTGATCTGGTCTATTATAATCTCACAGAAAATGAAACAGGGAAAACGCTCAACTTGAATATAATTCCAAGAAAGATTTATTCCCAAAGTATAGGATTTAAAGTAAACACAAATGATGCAGCAGCGGTGTTATTCAATATTAACAGAAAAGATTATGAGAAAACCATAGGTTTTTTATCTGCAAGTACTGAGCTGTCGGCAAATCCAGGTGTTAATCTTGTTGCAGAAACTACTAAAAGGAATTTGCCAACTTTAGGTATTGAATTAAAGGGGAAATACCAGAAATATAAAATATATAATGAAGGGGATAAACTGTCAAGTGCAGATGTATTTTATTCAGCGCTCGATATTTATTTATATAAAACCTATTTCAACCGTCTAATTCTGGGTATAGGCATACAGGAAGAATATTTTAACGGCGATGTTTTTACCAAAAACACTAATTCATTCATCCTGTCCTCAAAAACCAACCAGTTTCTTTCCAATGCCTATACATACGTTGTTTTCGATAATATGGACAATTTTTATTTTCCCCAAAAAGGCACTCGCCTGGATGCAGAGTTTTCAGTATACTCTGATTTGTCAGGAAATACCAGCTTAAGTTCTGCCCTGCTTTTTAAAATGAAAAATGTCGTCCCACTATCTTCCAATACTACATTTTTATTTGATATTTACAGCCGCTCGATGTTCGATAATGCCTATCCGCTTATAAAAACAACTTTTGTAGGAGGAGAGCCTTATTCACAATATTTTAATTATCATTTACCCTTTATTGGGCTTCCCCCCGTAATACTTGCCGACAGGTACACCAATATCGGGTTGGCAGGAATACGTTTTCATGTGGCTAAAAATCAGTGCGTTTCATTGGTATATAATTTAATGGCACAGGGCAACAATTATAATGAACGAAACAATTTTATTATCACAAACGGTGGCGGAATTAAGTATTCAGTGAATTCCAAGATAGGACCTGTTGAAATAGGAATAGGTTATGCTGAAAAGTATGATAAACCCACATTCTCAGCCAATCTCGGACTTTGGTATTAAGAACTAATACATTAGATATGATTAAATCACAAATAGAAAAAAATGCTCATAAAATCTGGCAATTTCTGGATGAAAGCCAGGTAAGCTCAGTATTTGAAATTGAGAAAAGTTTGTCGATGCAGCGACAGGATGTACTGATGGCACTCGGTTGGTTGGCACGCGAAGACAAAATCTATTTTATAGGTGACAAAAGGGATAGTAAAATAATGATTATCGAAGACATGTATGAAGACTAAATTCTTTATAATAAGGAAAAGCCAAATAACCAATATCGGATTACTTCGGTATTGTCTTGTTGGGAAGTCTAAATTCAATAAACAAGGTTACAAAGGCATACATTGCTTTTTGGGTTTGATAGTTGCGGTGTTTCTTTCTATCCCTATTTCGGCCAAACCGAATGAATTGGTAAGCAGGTACAGTATGCACCTGTTGGGTGCAAATATCGGTGAGTTTTCTGTCAGGCAAACAGGCGAAAACGGACAGGTAAATATTGAAGCGATAACGGATGTGAATGTAAATCTTCTCATTTTCTATCGTGTAAAGTATGTTCAGCATACCGTTTATAATCAAAGCATTTTACAAAGTTCCCGCGTTGAAACATATAAAAACGGGAAACTAAATTCAACCATCCGGCTTAAACTTCAAAATGACTCCTATCTACTTGTTGCTGATGGCGATACGACAATCATCAACGATTCCATTGCATACAGCGGAAGCCTGATATACTTCAATGAACCAACAAGAATAAAAAAAATATACAAGGAGAGAAGTGCGGAAATGCAGCAGATAAACTCTGTGAGTGAGCACACCTATGTTATAAAAGACGAGAACGAAAAGGAGCTTAACAGGTATTTCTATGAAGGAGGAATATTACAGTACGCCCAAATGAAACATTCCATGGGAACAATAGAACTAAAAAGAATCACTACAAGCGAAATTAATGATTGAATTTTCGGGCATACAAAACATCTATTTTATATTACCTCTGCTGGGCCTGGTTATTGGAATATTTGGAACAATGACGGGCGGTGGTGGCGGATTTTTCTTTATACCGATACTTACTCTTATTATTGGTGTTCCGGCACAAACGGCTTTTACTACTTCACTGGTGGCTGCCCTGCCCATTTGCGCCCTGGGTTCTTTCGGTCATTATCGAAGACGCAATATCGACCTCCGTCTGGCTGCAATATTTGCAAGCTTTGGTATTGCAGGGGCATTTATTGGCTCAGCTCTAACAAATAAGGTGAGTTCAGCCCAGTTAAAAACAGGTTTTGGAATTTATTCTTTGCTCATCGCATCAAATGTGATTTTTAGTACTCTGAGAAAAGACCAAAATAAAAAGAAAAACAAAAAGCAGGAGACACAATCCAGAAAACTTGTAAGAATTGCAAAAGGCTCAATGTTTGGATTGGCTGCCGGAACCGTTACGGGAACTTTTGGCACAAGTGGGACTGCTCCCGTTTTGGCAGGCTTGCTTTCTATGCGAATACCTGTCAAGCTGGTTATCGGGACTTCATTACTGGTAGTTCTTGTGAATACAATATTTGCCACTGGAGCCCATTTCCTGGTTGGCAAAATCGACATGACCCTTGTTTGCTTTCTAACTACAGGTTCAGCAATCGGGGCATTACTTGGGCCTAAACTGATTAACAGGATTCAATTTAACAAATCGGAAAATAAGGTTAGGTATTGGTATGCAGCTATAATGGTGGTTTTAGGAATATTAATGATTATTAAAGGAGACTAAACGTATGATAAAAACAATTTATATAATCATACTAATCTATTTCTTGCTGGGGGGAATTGGTTTTTACCTGATTAACAGAAATAAAGCTCCTGAAGTTGCACGTAAAAGCTATAAAAAATTTGGAGTGTATTTTATTATTATCAATGTTATTTTTTTCAGCATAACAATCCAACCTTTAATATTTTCTGTACTAACCTTTGTTATCATGTGGGTTGGGTTTATTGAACTGTCGAATCTTTTTGTTAAGTCTAATTTTAAACATCTCCCTTTCTTTGTTTCTTCAATTATTGTTTTTGGTGTCTTTTCTTTTTGTTTTTTGTTTTTTGGGATGCTGCGAAAAGAGCTGACACTGCTTACTTTTTTACTTTTATCAATTTTTGATAGTTTTAGCCAAATATCAGGACAACTTATTGGTCGCACGAAATTACTGCCGCAGGTTAGCCCCGGCAAAACATGGGAAGGATTCGCTGGAGGCACATTTGTTGCAATAATCAGCGCTTTCTTATTAAAAGGGCTATATGAGGAAGGTTCAACACCGGAACTATTCATTTTTACCATCGGAATAGTATTTTTTGCTTTCGCCGGAGATATGCTCTCTTCACTTTTTAAACGTAAATACAACGTAAAAGACTTTAATAATATAATCCCCGGGCACGGGGGTTTTCTCGACAGGTTTGACAGCCTTATCTCCGGCGGCGCTTGGGCAGCGTTATATTTTCAATTTATCGCACCCTAAATAAAAACAAACAAATGGAAAATTTAGTTGTATTATCATTTATTTATTTAATCGGAATTAGTTTATTGCTGATATTTAACGAATTAATTTACCGAAGGCTTGATCCTGCAGGAGAAATAACGCGCAAGTTTGCTCACTTCTCTTCTGTGCTGGCTACTGTCCCCTTTCCCTATATTTTCCCGTCTCACTGGTATATTCTGGTGCTGGCGTTTTTGTTTGCTTTAGTCTTGTTTATTACCCGGAAGGGGAAACTGCTAAAGTCGATTCACGGCATTGAAAGAAAATCGATAGGTAGTTATTTATTGCCCATTGCTATTTATCTTACATTTCTTTTTTCCGATTTACTGGATAATAAATTTCTCTACATACTTCCCATGCTTATTCTGGCCGTTAGCGACCCGATGGCAGCCATCCTCGGAATCAATATAAAAACCTACAATGGAAGAATAAAAATATTCGGGAAAAAATTAAATAAAACATGGCTGGGGTCGAAAGCATTCCTGCTTTCAAGTTTTATAATCAGTATTATAGCGCTTTTTTTTCACCGCGGGGTATTCGATTTTGAAACATTCTTTCTGGCAATGCTGATTGCCGTGGTAACCACTTTCGCTGAATTGATAAGCTGGCGCGGATCAGATAATCTCAGTATTCCCTTAAGTGCGGTAGCAGTTTTGGTATTATTCCTCTAAACACAACTAGAAAAAACACGAAAAACAAAATATAAAAATTGAAATATGAGAACAGTAATTATTAACGGGGCAAACGGATACGTTGCTTCAAATTTCATCAACAATTTATTAAAACAGCATTACATGGTTATTGCCCTGGTTCGTGGAAATGGCCAGGACCCGGAAGAAAGAATGAGGGAAGTACTCGCACTCATTAATGATGGAAAGGAAATAAACACTCCTAATCTCGAAGTTTACAATTATTCTTTGCTCGACAAGCACTTTGCCATGAATGGGAATATCCTAAAAAGCATTTTTAGTGGCAATGTCGATTATTTCCATTTTGCCGCCAGTTTAAAATACGATGAAAAGTCGGTGGACGAAATTTTCTCGACCAATATCGAAGGAGTTGAAAACTCAATCAAAGTCTTTTCAAGATATGCAACAAAAAGCTCTCGTTTTTTTTATATCGGAACAGCATATTCCTGCGGTAAGTCAGAAGGTATTTTTAAAGAGAAATTTTATGGGAATGATGACATTTCGGCTTTCCGCAACTATTACGAACAGTCGAAACGATTTGCTGAAAATGTTGTCAGGACAAATATTCGAGAAAATGGTCTGAATGGCCATATAATCAGGTTGTCACAGGTAGTTGGAAACCAGAAAACCGGTGTAACCAAAACCGATTACGGGATTTTTGATTTTTCAAAAAGAATTTTGAGTCTGGGTAACAGGTATCCCAATGAAATAGTACGGGTACATGTCGATCCGGATGCTACCCAGAATTTAATCCCTATCGATACAGTAACAGAACATTTAACCAAGGTACTGGAAGGGAAAGAGATTCCTGAGATAATGAATTTTGTGTCAAAAAACCCAGTTCCCAATAGTTTCATTATTGATACCCTGAACCAGTTGGTACCAATTCAAATTATCCCTGTAAAAAACCTGGAACGAAGCGAAATGAACCCTATTGAAAGAATGATTTCTGCAGGAATGTCGTTTACCGAAAGTTATGCTTCAACCGATATGTTATTTGATACGCGGCAAAGAGACAAGTTCCTGAAAAATACGGAAACAGGTCCCGATTATAAATCTGTCGCTAAAATGATGGAGTATTTTATTGAGACTGTTTCCGATAAGAAAAAGAAACGGGAACATGAAGCAGCCTGAAAGATGAGCGTTAGTAATAAGTTATAAATTTTAAGATATTAAACATAAAACAATGAAACAGATAACAGTAAAAGGAGAAAACATCATAAATGTCCCGAATTTTATCAGCTTGTACCGGCTTCTGGTATTCCCGGTAATTCTTTTTATGGCGCTTACCGGGCGCGAGAGTGGATTCGTAATCCTGTTATGTATTAGCCTGGTAAGCGATGTGCTGGACGGAAACATTGCGCGGCTGTTTAAGCTGCAAACCAACTTTGGCGCCGCGCTCGATAACCTTGCGGATATATGTACGTATGCCATGGCTATTTTGGGGCTTTTCGTTTTTAAATGGGCTGAAATTGAACCTCATTCCTGGATTTTATTCCTCTTTCTCGGAATATTTATTCTTAGCTATGTAGTTTCTTTTGCCCGTTTCGGAAAAATTCCTGGATTACATTTATATTCTGCCGTTTCTGCCGGGTACGCTCAAAGCATATTCTTTTTTGTATTGTTCGTTTTTGGTTTTTATCCCTGGATGTTATATGTGGTTGCCACGTGGGGAATAATAGCATACATCGAAAAGATAATCATACTTTTTAAATTGGACGACATACGAATTGGGGTAAAGGGACTTTATTGGCTGCTAAAAAAGTAGGGAACGGGAAGATTAAGCCATGTTATACAAAACAGTTCTTACCATCATTATTGCTTTACTTGGTGTAGAGGCTATGGGTCAGGCATTAACGGGCACCATAAAAGATAAAAAATCACAGGAAGCAATTTCTTATGCAAATATCTGGATTAAGGGGACAACCACGGGAACAATGTCAGATATGAACGGAATGTTTCTGTTGAAGTTGTCACCGAAAGATACGCTGTGTGTTTCTTCAGTTGGTTACGAACGAATAGAAATTCCGGCAAAAAATATTACTGAAAATCCACTTATTGTATTCTTGTCGGAAGAAACCCTGCAATTGGGCGAGGTAACAGTCAGGCCTGAAATTTCAAGGGCAAAAGTTTTATTTCAGAAAATACAGGAACATAAAAAAGAGAACCGGCAAAACATTGAAAATGTAGATGCTTACAAAACCTACAAGCGAACCGCTGTATATCTGGCAATTGATTCAACCTCGCGAATCAACAGGTTTATCCCGAACATGGAAGAAGTAACGGTTCAGGTTGATAGTATGAATATTCGTTTTAGCCCGATATATCTTGCAGAAGAGGGAAGCAATTGCCAAAACAAAGACGACAGCATAGTTTACAGGCGGGTTGACGGAATATTTCCAAAACTGAACCAGACTATTGAGAGTATGATCCTTTTACATGCAGTTGTTGACCTGGATTTTTACAAGGATCAGATCAATATTCTTTACAGGGGAATAGTTTCGCCATTAAGTAATAATGCAATGGCGCAATACAATTTTTACCTGAATGACAGTACAAACATAAACGGGAAGAAATATTACAGTTTTTCGTTTTCACCTAAAAATAAGTACAATCCTTTGTTTACAGGAAGGTTTACTATACAGGACAGTACTTTTGCATTAACTGATATTTATGCATATTTACAAAAAGAAGCAAACATAAATTTTGTAAATGGGTTCAGGGCAAAAGTCAGTTATTTAAGTAACGATAAAGACGAGTGGTTTTATGATGAACAGGAGATAAGCATGAATCTCTCCTTATCCCTGAATAAAGATACCATTTCACGCTACGGTTCGCAGAGAATAAACGAGGTTTCAAAAGGGAACTGGTTGGTGACAAAGAACACTAAATTTTCTACTTCTACAGAGTTGGACGAAGTAAAGCCCCGCACCTGGAAGAACCGTACTGAATTTACTTCAAAAAGCAGTTTTGACGAAGGTACCTATTTGCGTGTAAGTAAATTAAAGGAAAACTCATTTATAAGAAGTGTCGATGGTATTGGTGGAATGGTACTGACCAGTTATGTTGATTTGGGGAAATTTCAAATTGGGCCCGTTTTCGATATTTACACAACCAATGCCATTGAAGGTCAGCGATTTTCGGTACCATTGCGTACAGGAGAGAAAATGTTTGAGCATTTTACGATTGGAGGTATTATTGGCTATGGAACCCGAAGTGGAGAGTTTAAATATGGAGCAAACTTTGCGTGGCAACCGGGTGAAACAGATAAATTTATTTTAAGAGGATCTTATTCTGATGATTATACATTAGTGTCGCAGGATAAGTATCTGCGTTTTATTAAAAAGAATCCAAATGAAAGAGGCAATTCCAATTTCATTTCCATATTTACAGCCAGGGAGGAAAATCCATGTTTAAAAGGGGAAAAGAGCATAAAATTAAACCTGGAGTTTAATACTAAAAACGATGTATGTGTGGAAATAGAACCATACTGGCTATACAGTACCCAAACTCCTGATGTTCATTTTCTTCGCAATAACACAGGATATGAGAATTACTCGAATTATGGAATTCTCTTCAATACGAGGTTTGCATTCGGACAACATTACGATAAGTACTACTTCGCCCGTGTTTATTATCTGACCCAGTTACCTGTAATTAATTTCAGTCTTGATGTTGGCAAAACAGGTCTGCCAGGCAGCGCGTCTGATGATTTGGATATTTACGCACAGATTCATGCGTCTGCATCGGGCATGTTAAATATGGGAATGATAAATATGCGTTACATGGTAAATGGCGGATATCTGTTGGGAGATGCGCCCTATGATTTACTCGACCTTCCTACAGGTTCCATGTCGTTGGGATACTCAAAGTATGGCTATAATCTTCTGCACTTTGCCACTTTTGCCCACAACCTTTATACAAATTTACACCTTGACTGGACTGGCGGAGGAATTGTTTTGAACCATTTGCCCGTTATACGAAGATTTAAATTACGGGAAATGGTATCGTTTAAATGTCATTATGGTATGTTAAACGATTCATATCATCCTGTTTTCGACCTGCCGGGATATTATTCTAATGAAATGAGCAAACCTTATGCTGAAATAGGATTTGGCCTGACCAATATATTTAAGGTTTTACGCGTGGAATATGTCCGTCAGTTAGGAGTAACTTACGAAAAAAGTGGTTTTGCCGATAAAAATGGAATATTCTTCAGGGCTGAGATGAGTTTCTAAGTTTGACATAAGAGTAATAAAATGAAAAATTTAAAGGATGAAGTCATTTGAGTGACAGTTATTAAATAACTAGCATTACTTTACGCTCAGAATCTTTGTAGAACTTTATGATCTTTTCAGCAATTTATAAAATTCAAAATTCTGTTCTCTCAATATAAGTATTGATTCTTCTATAGAATTTTCACTGAATGGATTACTTAAAAGTCCCATATTCATAGAAAAAAAACTAGTAGCAATCAGAGGGACGTTAATATCTTCTCTTATCTCTCTTATTTTAATAGCTTTATGTAATATGAATGTTATTTTTTCTATTTCTACATTTACGAATTTCTTCTTCTTTTTTGCGAAATCTGGATAATGTCGGAAAATATCAGCAAGGAAAGAAAAATAATCTAGTGGTGTAAATACCTTATTGTCTTTAAAATAGAAAAGTAATTTTTTTTCAGCTTGTATATTACCTTGTTGTATAAATTTATATAAACTATTTGTCTTAGCATCTATAGTAAACGTAGGAATATAAAGATACTTATCTACTACTAATTTGAACAGTTCTTCCTTGCTTTTAAAATGGTGATACAAGGCACCTTTTGTCATACATATAGCATTGCTTAAATGGTTAATTGAAACTCCTTCATAACTATGCGTCAAAAATAACTTGAACGATTCATCAATAATAAAATCTTTGGTATTCATGATTTTTAATAAAACAAGACAATAAATTTTGTATTAAAGTAAAGTGAAATCTTACTTATTTAATTAAAATCTTATTTGTAATATACAAAAATAATTTCTAAATTTGAATATAAAACAATATTAGTCAAATATTGTAAATATGTATAATAAAAATACAAAAGAACATATTATTGAAGTAGCAATATCTTTATTTAACAGGTTCGGTTACAAGAAGACAACGATTGATGAAATAGCTGAAATTGCAGACAAATCGAAAGGGGCTATTTACCATTACTTTGAAAGTAAGGAGGAATTATTTCGGGTTATTGTTGACAGAAAGTTTGAAAAACTTTACCTGGAATTAACAAACGCTGTAGATTCCGGTGTCACTGGGAAATCAAAAATCGAAAAATATGTAACAACCAGAGTATTTGTTTTTAAAGATTTATTTAGGATTGAAAAATCATTGAAAAATGAATACTTAAATTATTTAAGATCAATTGAAAGAGTTAGAAAAAAATATGATGAAAAAGAGATTTCGATTGTTAAGACGATCCTTAAAAACCGAATAGAAAATGGCGAATTCGAAAATGAAGATATAAATAGATCTGCGCTTGATATTGTTGCTACGTTGAAGGGATTGGAAATGCCTCTGATGTTATCTGATAATAATCAAATAGAAAAAAACCTTGAATTTATGATTCGAATTTTTCAAAAAGGAATTGAAAGAAAAACGATTTTGGTAATTAATTGAATAATTCAGACCATCAAGAATAATTAATAATACTTCTGTTAAAAAATAAGATCAGTATTTGTACATATTGATTAGGAAGTTGCCGTTTTAGAGAATTATTTGAAATTATTAAATGTAAAGCTGTATTTGACTAGAGGACAAAGAAAATTACAGAGTCGTATATTCTCTTTTGTCACTGAAATTTTCAAACTTAAAAATAGAAATTATGATTGAATTATTAAAAAAAGGAATTCTCACGGGAATTGGATTTGGTTTATTGACCAAAGACAAAATTCAGGATTTAGTGAAAAAAACGGCAGAAGAAGCAAAATTATCAGAAGAGGAAGCTCGTAAACTTGCCGATGAACTTTTGAAACAGTCTGAAGAAGCAAAGCAAAACCTTGACAAAAAAATTGATGAAAGAATTAAAAAGTACATTGACAGTTTAGGTCTTGCTACTAAAAAGGATGTGGATAAAATTTACAAAGAATTACGGAAAATGAGGGAGACACCTGAATAAATAATAATGATTCAAAGGATTGTTGTCATAGGAAAAACATATCGGCACACCCACCGCTATCTTGAAATTATTAAAATCCTCACCAAATATGGATTTTATGATCTTGTATCAGCATCAGGTTTTGATATTCTGGGGTTTTTAGGGAGAAAATTTACTTTTAAAAAAGTTGGTGATTCAATTCTCAGCCTTTCCAGGTGGGAAAGAATACGGATGGTTTTAGAGGAACTTGGCCCAGCCTTTATCAAGTTTGGGCAGATAATGAGTACAAGAGGAGATTTAATTCCACCTGAATTAGTTAATGAATTAAAAAAATTGCAAGATTCTGTTTCTCCTTTTTCTTGGGAGGTAACCGCTCCATTACTCGAAAAAGAATTAGGGAAACCGGTTTCAGAAATTTTCAGAAATTTTCTCCCATTACCAGTGGCAGCTGCATCGATAGCACAGGTATATAAGGCGACTTTAATGGACGGGAAGGAAGTCGCTGTAAAAGTTCAAAGGCCCGGTATTAAACGTATTATTGATACAGATATTGAAATCATGTTCCTTTTTGCCAAAGGAGTGGAAAAACATATTCCTGAGATGAAATCATATAACATGGTCAATATTGTAGAAGAGTTTGATAGATCAATACATAAAGAACTAAACTTTTTAATTGAAGCTTCAAATATAGAACAATTTACAAACAATTTCAGAGATGATACTACAGTATATGTTCCCCAATGTCACAGGGATTATTGTACGAGTAAAGTACTAACAATGGAATACATTAATGGCGTTAGGATTTCGGATATTGAAGCTGACGGACAGGAGTTACTTGACAGGAAAACAATTGCCCAAAGAGGAGCAGAGTCAGAATTAAAACAAATATTTGACTTTGGTTTTTTTCACGCTGATCCTCACCCTGGAAATATTCTGGTGTTGCCTGGAAACATAATATGCTTTCTGGATTTTGGAATGATGGGAACACTTACCAGTAAGACAAGAGAATTGATTACTTCCATGGTTGTAGGTGCAATTAATAACGATCCAGATAAAATCATCAGGAGTTTACTCAAGATATGTGAGACGAATGGGGAAATAAAAATGCAAAAGCTGGAACTTCAGATTACAGAAATATTAAATCTCTATTTTCATCAAAAACTGGAAAATATTAATTTACCGGATTTATTTAATGATTTAGTGGAATTCTTCCCTCAAAATAATTTAAAAATTCCATCGGATCTTTATTCCTTAGGGAGAGCACTACTTCTTTTACAAAGTGATGGTGAAATGCTTGATCCGGATTTTAATATGTCAAAGCAAATTGAACCTTTTTTTAAAAAATTAATAAAAAGACGTTTTCGAAGCCAAAAATACTTTAACGACCTAATGGTTTCTTCAGAGGAGTTATTGCTTTTAGCAAAAGATTTGCCATACGAAATCAGAGAAATAATAGATAAATTAAAAAATGGGTCTTTAAAAATTAACATTGAACATAATGGAATGGAGCCTTTAATTAATAAACATGAACAAATCAGTAACCGCATCACAATTGCAATCATTTTGGCTTCAATAACAGTAGGGTCTTCTTTAGTTATCCTAGCGAATGTGCCACCAGTTTGGAACGGGATTTCACTGGTTGGTCTTTTGGGCTTTCTTGCAGCAACCATCATAGGACTTTGGCTTCTAATTTCCATTTTTCGTCATGGAAAATTATAATCTATTTATGTGCTTTTAAGGGTACTTCTTATTCAGGAATAAAAAAATATCAAGGTGTTTTGTAAAAAATGACATCGCTTTTGTAGTTTGTGAATTAATATTAAATCATGATAATATTTTATTGAATTGGAACAATAATCGATTAAAATATTTATTTTTGTACTAAAGAACGAAAAAGGTCAAATAGTTAAAATGGATATTACGAATACCAGAGAACATATTATAAAGGTAGCAATGCATATCTTCAGCAAGTTTGGTTTTCAAAAAACGACAGTTGATGAAATCGCAAAAGCCGCACATAAAGCTAAAGGTTCTGTGTATTATTATTTCAGAAATAAAGAAGAGTTATTTCAAAGCGTTGTTGAAAAAGAATTTAGTACACTCCAACGAGAATTGATAAGAGCTGTTGAAGAAGGTGAAACGGGAAAAATGAAGCTAACTAATTACATTACAACCCGGATGAAAGTTCTAGGTGAGTTATCAAATATGTATGAGGCACTTAAAAATGAATATTTAAACTATTTAGGTTTCGTAGAAAGAATTAGAGAAAAATATGATAACGAGGAAGTTACATTAGTCAAATCGATTCTGGTTCAAGGAATGAAAAATGGTGAGTTTGAGCAAAGTGATGAAGTTCAAACTGCTTTTGTAATTGTCAGGGCCTTAAAGGGTTTTGAAGTACCTATAATGGTCAGTAAACATCTCGAAATTGAGGAAAAACTTGAATTCATGATTAACATTCTTTTAAGAGGTATTGAAAAACGATAATTTTTTTGCCTACAAATTGACCAAAAAACAATAAATGTCAAATAGAATAAATATGTACATCAATTTAATCAATCATTATGTCCCAGAGTTGGTCATCCCTAACAGTTATTTCAAAGAAAAGAACGGACTTGATAATGAGTGGATTACAAAAAGAACCGGAATAAAGGAAAGGAGAAAGGCCACGTTGGGAGAAAATACCGAAACAATGGCGTTAAAAGTTGTAAGAGAATCTATCCCATTGCTTCCCTACAATATTTCAGAGATAGACCTAATCATCGGCGCGACATATACTCCTTTTGATACTGTTGTTAGCCTGGCACACTCAATACAAAATCATTTTAATATAAAAAATGCAAAAGCAGTTACAGTTACATCGGCATGTTCTTCTTTTGTGAACGCTGTTGAAATTGCCCAAGGCTATTTTTCGATGGAAAAAGCCAAAAAGGTACTGATTATTGCATCTGAACATAATACGGCTTATAGCAAAGTAAGTGATATTCAATCTGGTCATTTATGGGGAGATGGCGCCGCTGCCATTTTCATTTCAAAAGAAAGGGTTACACCAAATGATATTAAAATCATTGATGTAATCACTAAAGGACTAGGGAACATTGGACAAGCATCTGAAGCCGTTCATTTAAGACCACTAAATGGAGGGTTAAAAATGCCTATAGGTAAAGATGTTTTTATTAACGCAATTGCCCATATGGTCAATATATTATTAGAAATCCTAATCAAAAACAATATGGGAATCGACGACCTAAATTATCTGGTTGCACACCAGGCAAATATCCGAATCCTGGAAAACATAAGAAAGATTTTAAAACTGAGTAAAGATAAAATGATTATAAACCTTGACAAACTAGGGAATACAGGTTGTGCAAGTACACCTATTGCTTTATCTGAGAATTCCAATAAATTTTCCAAAGGAGATTTGATTGGAGTAACCGTTTTTGGTGGAGGATACTCAAGTGGAGCTTTATTACTAAAGATTTAATATTGATTGTATCTATCAAAAGAAATAGAAATGGACCATATCGATATCGCATTAATTATAAAAAGTAGCAATTCAAAATTCCTGAAAAAATTACCTGATTTTGTAATAGGCTGGATTTCAAATATAATTAAGCAAGATGAGATTAATGAAATTCTTGATAAATATTCAGCATTTAAAGGGATTGATTTCGTGGGTAAGATAGTAGAGGAGTTTGAAATTAAAGCTGAATTTGTGGGCTTTGAGAATTTACCTGAAAATGGAAAATGCTTTTTTATAGCTAATCATCCGTTTGGACTTTTAGACGGGCTGGTCCTTACTTTTATTGTGGGTTCAAAATATGGTCGACTAAAGGCTATCGGGAATGATGCATTTATGTATGTTCCAAACCTGAAACCACTTGTATCGGAGGTTAACGTATTTGGGAAAAATAAAAAAAAGCATTTAATTGAATTAAACAAGGTATTTTCATCAGACGTGCCAATTACCCATTTCCCATTTGGAATGGTTTCCCGTGTTTCGAAATTTAGGATACAGGATGAATTTTGGCACAAAAGTTTTATAGCTAAGTCAATTGAACACGAAAGAGATATTGTTCCCATCCGAATTTACGGAAAGAACTCTAACCTATTTTATACCATTTATATTTTCAGAAAATTATTTAGGGTAAAATTAAATATCGAGTTGATTTTACTTCCCCGGGAACTTTTTAGAAAAAAAGGAGAATCCGTACATGTGAAAATAGGGAAAGTTATTCATCATAATGACTTCGATAAATCCTTAACTCATTGGGAATGGGCACAAAAGATCCGTTCAGAAGTTTATTCTATGAAATATTAATAATTTAAAATTTAAAATCATGAAAACAACCGAATTTTTATTTGGCGAGGCTTTAAATCTCATTTTAAACCAAAAAGCATCAAGACATTTAACTGCCAAAAAGTTTGACAAATTTATGTACAACAGACTCTCTGGAAATGATAGTCAACCTTCGCAAACAAATCATTTTCGTTATTTATATTATTCAAGCGTACTAAACACAGTGGTAAAAAATTTAGATAAGCATAATTATTCAAAAAAGAGTATTGAAAAAATTATCAAAATAGTAGTTAGCGATAGTACATTTAATAAAATCAACAAGCCGAGTGAAAGAAGTGAGCAATTTAAATCACAATATGGTGATTATCCTCCCGGATTTATTACTCTGTCGCCTACCCAACGGTGCAATCTGCATTGTACCGGATGTTATGCTTCAAGCGACCAGACCACAGTTCCAACCCTTCCTTATTCCATAGTGGATAGAATAATTGGTGAAGTGTATTATGGATTTGGGAGGAGGTTTGTTGTTATAAGCGGAGGTGAACCCTTTCTTTATAAAAGCGAAGGAAAAACATTGATAGATGTTTTCAAAAAATATAATGATATATTTTTCCTTGTTTATACCAACGGAACGTTGATAACAGAGGAAGTGGCACAGAAGTTAGCCGAACTTGGAAATGTTACTCCCGCTATTTCCATTGAAGGATTTGAAATGGAAACAGATGAAAGGAGAGGCAACGGTGTTCATAAGCGAATTCTTAAGACTTTCGAAAATCTTCGCAATGCCGGTGTACCATTTGGGATATCAGTAACAGCAACTCGAAAAAACTGCGACATGTTACTCAAAGATGATTTTTATGATTATTACTTCGAAGAACAAGGAGCAACATATATGTTTCAATTTCAATTTATGCCTATTGGACGGGGGAAAGAAACTTTTGACCTAATGGTTGAGCCTAAAAAGAGGATACAATTATACAAAGCCTGGGAAAGACTACTGGAAGAAAAAAGATATCCTGTTGCCGATTTCTGGAACAGTGCTTTACTTACCAATGGATGTATTGCTTACGGTAGAATGGGGGGATACTTATATATAGATTGGAACGGCAATATTATGCCTTGTGTTTTTGTCCCTTATTATGAGGATAATATAATTGATTTATACCGTGAAGGTAAAAGCCTGGTAGATGCCACTAAGTCCTTATTAATGAAGCGTGGCAAAAAATGGCAAACAGAATATTTTAATTCGCAGGATTACAATTACTTAATGCCATGTTCTATTCGGGATCATTACCGGAATTTCAGGGAAAACATTTTTACAGAAGAGTCAAAACCCGAAAATCTACAAGCGGAGGAAGCTTTAATTGACGAAAGTTACTATCAACAAATGGAAGACTATGACCTGGAATTGGAAGAGCTATCTCGCAGGGAGATAAAAGCTGAACATATTAATCTTTGAGTGTATAAAATAAATTAAGAATATACAATAAAATGAGAAAAAATGTAGCACTGGTTTTGGGCAGTGGGGGCGCCAGAGGTTTAGCGCATATAGGTGTAATTGAAGAGCTGGAGAAACAAGAATTTAACATCACATCAGTAAGCGGGACCTCTATTGGTTCATTAATTGGTGGTTTTTACGCAATGGGGAAACTGCCGGAGTTTACAGAATGGGTAAGCGCTTTGAGAAAAAAAGATGTTTACAATCTAATGGATTTTACTCTAAGTACGAACGGACTTTTAAGAGCTGAAAAAGTTTTCAAAAGGATGAATGCTTTTATTCCGGATAAGGCAATAGAGGAAATGAACATTCCTTATTCAGCAGTTGCTACTGATATAATCAATAGAAAAGAAGTAGTATTCACAACTGGCAGTTTCTATGAAGCTGCCAGGGCATCTATATCTATTCCAACAATTATTACGCCTGTTCCCCAAGAAGACAGGATTCTTGTTGATGGAGGGTTACTTAATCCTGTGCCGGTTGGTTGTATTACCCGTACTGAAAACGACATTCTTGTGGCCGTAAATTTATATGATGGGAATAATGTGAAAATAACGAGAAATGGGAAAGGCAACAATAGTGAATTGTCTGAAAATAAAGCATTTATATACGGTTCTTTGTTGCCATCTACTATAAATGATATAGTTAAAAAGATCATCGAATTTATCCCCGGTGGAAATAAACAAAGTCAGGGGTACTATACTCTGGTTCATTTCACGACTTCAGTGATGCTTGAAAGAATATCTGAGCTTTCACTCATGGTAAATAAACCAGATATTCTGATAAATATTCCGGCATCATCTGCCAAAACTTTCGATTTTCATAAAGCTGAGCAGCTAATTGAATTGGGTAGAATGGAAGCACGAAAAAGTATTAATCAATATGTGGACATTCACGTAAATTAGTTTAACAAAGAAAGGTACATGATATAAAAATATTATAACTAACAAATTCACATTATTCAAGTTATTGGAAGCTGTCAATGGGTGCAGTGTAGAAATAAGTTATAAATCATTTAAGATTTGCAATGTTTTTACAGGAAATGCCAAAATAAATTATTAACTAAAAACAACATTAATATGAACGATATAGAGATAACAGCAATTGTATGTGCTTATAACGAGGAGAAAACAATTGAAAAAGTAGTTGCTACCGTTGCTGACTATTTTTTCGATGAGGTTTTTATTGTTAGTGATGGTTCAACCGATAATACAGATGTTATTCTGAAAAGGATGAGTAAATATTACAGTTTTCAGCATATAGTATTGGAAGAAAACATGGGGAAAGGGTATGCCATGGCAACGGCTCTTCAACATGCAGGTGGAGATATCGTTGTATTTATTGATGCCGATTTGTCAAACCTTCAGGAAGGACATTTTTTAAAATTAATTACACCCATAAAAAACAAAGAAGCTGATATGGTGCTGGGCCAGCCTACAGAGACATTAATTAATTATAGGGTAAATCCTTTTAAATCATTTACCGGTCAACGGTGTCTGTTAAGAAAAGATATCTTACCAATTGTGGAAAAGATGAAAGAAACAAGATTTGGTGTTGAGACTTTAATTAATCTTTACTTTCAATCAGAAGGTAAAAAGGTCAAATATGTTATGCTTCCAGGTTTAATACATCCCACAAAATTTGGTAAAACTTCTTCTTCTAAAGCGATGGAAGAATTCATCAAGGAGGGACATCAAATTGCTGTTACTGCACTGGAAAATTACAATTTAGTTGCGAAAACATTTTTTAAAAAAATCATTTGACCAGAGACCTGATAATAATAAGGATAGCTACTGGTTTGCTTATGATCTTATCACAATTGATATCATATAATATTTATTTATGATCTTTTTAGTTTAAGAAGAAAAATTAGCAAATCAGATATCATTTAAAAGAAAGTAAGAAGGATTAAACTGAAAATTGATTTGATTATTAATGGGAAATAGATATCTGAAATTTGCATTAAATGGAATATTGGGGACAGCTGTTGAAACAATAGTTTTATGGGTTCTATCAAATTTCATTTTTCATAACTACATTGGAAATTATATAATTGCCCCAACTATTGCGTTTGAAGTAGAATTACTTTTGAAATTTATAATTTCTTATTACTGGATTTGGAATAAGAAAATATCAAGGGGTAATGAACACAAATCATTTATCTCACAATTCCTTCAATATAACTTCTTCCTAACCTTTGGATTTATAGTAAGAATGGGTTTACTTCTTGGTTTCGAAAAAATCTTTGGATGGGATGTCATAATTTGTAACCTGGTAGCGGGAGCACTTTCAGGTTCTTTAAATTTTTTATTCGCGGAAAAGATTGTTTTCAGAAGTGTTGGATTCAAGCAGCTTTTACCTCAAGGGTACCAATGGGTTCAAAAAAGAGTAAAGGGATGGAATGGAGTAATTTTCTAGACTTTCAGGGTAAGGAGTATATAAATGTTGCTTATTGCCTTTAATTATATTATTTTTGACCATTTGTGAAATATAGTCAACATGGCAAAACCAGAAATCAAATCGATAATAATAAGTGCTGCCACTCAGTATTTTTCGAAATTCGGGTTTTATAAAACTACGATGGATGAGATTGCCAAACACATCCATAAAGCAAAAGGAGTTTTATATTATCACTATAATAGCAAGGAAGAATTATTTAACGAAGTATTAAAGCAGGAGCTTAGTACGGTAAAATCTGAGTTACAGAAAGTTGTTAATTCTGATGAAGATGCTTTAACAGTTCTTAGTAACTACTTTTTTAAAAGGCTTGAGTTATTGCATGAATCTGTAAATTACCATGAAACTTTGAAAGCCGATTTTTTTGAAAAATATCATTTTGTGGAGGAAGTGAGGGAAGACTTTGCCGCATTTGAGAGAAATAACTTTTATCAGATGCTCAAAAAAGGTGAGGAAGAGGGTGTATTGCAATTTAATAATATTGACTCAACAGTAAATATGCTATTAATGCTGGTTAATAGCATGGAAGTACCGTTATTCCTACAAAATAAATATTCTGAGTACATTCATACAATTAAAGAACTTGCAGAATTTCTTGTAAAGGGATTAAAATCTTAACTACTTAATAAAAATTGCAAAATATGACTAAATGTTTAAATATTTTCATATATTGACCATAAAACAATATTAGTCAGACAGTGTGTATTGTTTTGTTATTTTTTTCAATTAATATGCTATTGTTTAACATGATTATAGCAATCATTGAACGATGAAAATAAATGCAGAGTTATGAATAAAATTGTGTATTTCAGTATTTGTCAGTTTATCATAGGTGTATCTGTTAATAGTTATAGATTAAATAAAACAGATTGCTTAATCACTCCACCGAACATAATCCTTTTAAGAGACAATCAGGGAATATTTAAAGAGATTTCAATATAACAATATCATCCAAATGTATTTTTGTTACAGTCAACGGTTATGTTTATAAAGTTTGGAAACTGGATTCTTCGTTACCGGCAAATTATATTTCCAATTCTTCATGCCGGACTTTTTTTACCGTCTTCTACCATTTTCCCATGGGAATGGTCATTCTTAATTGGTGGAGCTCTTATTATTGCTGGAGTTTTAATAAGGAGCATTACTATTGGGCTCGAGTATGTTATCAAGGGAAATTCTCAAAGGAAGATTTACGCTACAATTCATGTTCCCAATGGCATATATTCTTTATGCAGAAATCCAATGTATTTAGGAAATCTGCTATTGCTATTAGGTTTTGGAATATTTGCCAACTCGATGTTTTTTGTTCTAATAATATTTCCAGTATTCTTACTCTTATACTTAGCAATTATTAAGGCTGAAGAAAATATGTTATTGGAAAAATATGGTGAAGAATACAAAAAATATAAATCAGAAGTAAGTATGCTACTCCCAGATCTCAGCCTTATTGATACTGCTTTTAAAGGATTTCACTTTAATTGGAAATGGGCTCTGAAAAAAGAGTATAATTCGTGGTTTCTTTATTTTTCGGTGATTGATGTTTTACTTTTCTGTAATGGGCAAATTGGAAGTGCAAATACTATTATAAGTGCAGCGATAATAATCACCTTGTATGGTTTATTGAAGTTCTTGGAAAAAATGCAGTTTCTCAATTAAAGATAATTTTTAATTCATCTGCGTTTAATCCAAGATACAAATAACTAAAGCAATAGATAGTCAATAAGATGTCGAAATATATTTAGAGTTAATAATATTATCATTTTTCATGAATGGCTTTAGCCTAAATATTGTATTAAAAAAAACTTGAAGAAGAGTTATATTTTTTTTTTAAAAATTAACAAAATAAAAGACGCTAGTCATTTAGAAAAACAAAAATGCAACTAGCAGAGAATGAATTATGAATTACTAATAATCTCACTAGTTTACTGATTTATTTAATATATAAAGCATGCTTGAATACATCTCCAAACTACGCAAGGAAACCGATGAAGCTATTAACCGAATTGAATCATCAGGTTTCAATGTTCTGAAGAAATCATTAGAAGCCTCTCATGTGCTTGCCGAAGCGTTTGATCAGCTAAAGACTTTTATTCTATCCTATCAATTTAAAAATGAAGAGGAAGAAATCTCTTTTTTCAAAGAAATCAAACCTAAATTCTGTTATCGGTTAATTTATTACAGAAAGCTGTACAACATTGAAATGAACCGTCCTGCAGGGACAGACAAACAAAAGGAGTATTTAAGCGAAGAATTGAATGAGATAAACAAATATAATCTTAAACGCTTGGATTTTATCCGGTATTATCGTTCAGGTGCTACTCATCTAGATTCCTTGTATTTTTTAAGAGGGAAGACGGACACAGAACAATATCTCGAAACATTTTACTACGAACTCGATCCAAAATTTTCGACGAATTGCGACTTTAAAGTTGCTAAAATATTATCCAATGATATGCTTTTAGCTTACTTGATACAAGAGCTAGAACAATTGGATACCAATGGACTAACGATTCTCCCTTCAGGATTTCCTTTAATTAAACTAACGTGGCGAGGGACTAAAACAGAATTAATGGAACAGCTCTATTCCTGGGACAGTGACAGTACCTTCGGAAATGTGCCACTAACACAACTTTCTGATTATATCCAAAACGTTTTTAATATTCAACTTGATAAAAATCTCTCTCGTGCCTTTAGCGAAATGAAAACCCGGAATATTCCTACTCCCTTTTTGGATAAGCTAAAAGCTGCCCTACTCCGGCGTATGGGAAGAAAGAAATAGACAATCAATACCGAGTATCCTTCTATTTTTTTCATGGCTGTTTCCTTTAAATACTCCGTGAAAGTCATTGAATATCAAGTTGTCGGAAATTATTTCAAAAAAAAGTGATACCGACTTCCTAATCATCCATGCTAACAGCATATAACTTTGCCGTAATTCAATGAGTTACCGTTATGTTTATAGAGAAGGAATATTTTGACAGCTGGATGCAGCGTTTAAATTCAAAGCTGGATGACGTTGTTGACAAGCTGGGCGACCCAGAGGAAGAAGTTCCTTTATTTGATGGCGAAAAATTGCTGGATAATTACGATGTATGCCGGATGCTTAATGTCAGCAAACGAACATTACAGCGTTACCGTTCATCAGGCGAACTGCCCTTTCAAATGATATATCATAAAACTTTCTATAAAGAATCAGATGTCATGAAATTCATTGAAACTCATTTTAGCCGTTTTCATACACGGCGTAACCGGAAAGATAAAAAATGAGTGTTTTTTTTGCTTTACCCGCTTCGTTGTTAAACGGTGCAGATTGGGAAGTTAAAAGAAAAGTGCCGGTATCGGTTATAGAGTACCGGCTCTTTTCGTTGTATACTATACTTTCAAACTTTTAGAAACGATGGGATTATCCTGTTTTGCAGAATGACCAATACCAGCAATAATAATTCTTCCGTCTGAAGCTTCAGCAATTTTCCGTAGCCGTTCCGGTATTTTAGGTGACTCTTCCTGTTTATACTTTTCGGATGGAGGTATCTTGCTTACAGCTCCATTAACCGGAGCAGAAATCTGTCTTTCTGTTTCACCAGTTGACTTTAACGACTGCTGAATTTGCCGTTCCAGCTTTGCCAGTTCCGATTTTAATTCAACCAATTCAGGTTCCCTTCGCCAGGTACTTTCCACCACTTCTTTGAGCACAGGAATATCCTTTAATAGTTTTTCGTTATCCGTTTTATAACGTTCTAACAGCCGTGGCATATTTTCCACTAAAGCATGAAGAAAATTTTGTGAAGCAAGCTTTGGGTCAACGGCCATCTGCCCGTTGTTGTATTGATAAAATATTTCTCCATCGCCACGAACAGAAAAACGGTTTTGTATGAAATCGAGACCATCTTTATTCGTGGTTTCACTTTTTACATAAAGAGTGAATCCGTACAAACTTCCAATTGTCTCATGTGTACCATGCGTTTTGGCAGTACCTGCAATTTCATTCAGCTTTTTCCCGATTAGTTTAAAGTCGCTGCCTGTAACGCCGTCCAACTGTATCGGGTTACGGTAGGAACCGTCTTCGTTGGTTTGGACGCGGGATTTGAAGTTCTCCTCGTCTTTGGAGATACGCTCAATAAGCTCTTTATAGCGTTCGACCGTTTGTGTAATATTCTCCAGCTTGTACCGGCTCGATGACTTTCCCCTGATAAATGCATGGCGTTCGCTTTCCAGTGCTGCAATTTTCTTTTCCAGCCTTGCTTTTTCAAGCAATTCCGTATTACCCGATAAGATAGCCACATACTCAGAAAAGTTCATGCCGCTTTTTTCGTCCATTGCCCCTTCATCAATGGTTCGACATCCAAGGTTGTTGTTTTTTAACTGGCGGATAAAAAGTTGTTTGTTATGTAGCAAGCCAAATTTATAGGCATCCAATGATTTTTCCACAGCGTAAAGAATAACATCCACTTGGTTCCCTGCAACTGTTTTGGCTATTTCATTGCCCCTCCTTACTGCCCTTCCATCTCGTTGTTCCAAATCCGACGGACGCCATGGACAGTCCAAATGATGAACAGCTACTGCACGTTTCTGGGCGTTTACGCCTGTTCCCAGCATTTCAGTGGAGCCAAACATCACCCGGATTCTCCCGTTGTTCATATCAGCTATCATCATTTTCCGGGCTTTTTCTGTTTTTGCTTCCTGTATGAAACGGATTTCGTGTGCCGGAATGTTGTGGTTTTCCACCAGTTTGCGCTTAATTTCGCTGTAAGCATTCCATTCTCCCGGTTTATAGGTCCCCAGGTCACTGAATACAAACTGTGTCCCTTTATGCCCGTTGTACTTCCTGTAGTAGCCATTAATCATACGGGCACAATGACTTGCTTTGTTGTCGATATGGTCTTCAAAGCGGGAATCGACCATACGCATATCCAGTGACATTTTCCGGGCATAATCCGTTGCAATCAGCATTTTTGCTTTTTCTTCCCGCTCGTTCAGGGGGGAGCGGAACAACAATGTCGCATCACCGGTTTTTGCAAATTGAACCAGGCGGTTTATAAAACCAAGCTGGTCCGGTGTCGGTGGAATGTTGTGCAGGATTTCGTTTTTCTTCGGACGGTCAATACCAATATCGGCAGCGGTACGGTAGTCCGTAATCTCGGCATAGAACTGCGCCAGTTCCGGAACCTTAATAAAATAACGGAAACGTTCTTTTTGTACGATCTCATTGGTTACCGAAAATTCGTAGTCGATGCTTTTCTTTGCAAAAATAGCTGCCCAGGCATCGAATGTTTTAATGTTTTGCCGTTCCAGTTCCTTTGGACGGAGATACTTAAACAACAGGTACAATTCCGTTAACGAATTCGAGATGGTGGTTCCTGAAAGAAAGGTTGCCCCCAGATCCTTTCCATTGCGCTCCTGTATGGTACGAATCGCAAAGAGCATATTCAATGCCCGCTGGCTGCCTTCAGGATTTCCCAGCCCGGCTACCCGGTCATGTCGGGTATTAAAAGTCAGGTTCTTGAATTTATGCGATTCATCCACATACAAATGGTCTATTCCCATTAGTCGAAAATCCACTGCATCGTCCTTCCGGTTTTCAATGTTGAAAGTAACCTGTTTGAGCTTGGCTTCCAGGTTTAGTTTACGTTTCACACAACCTTTCAGCATAGCACGCGAGACTTCTTTGCCCTGCCGTTTGAGGACTTCGAGGTTTTCCTCCACACTGTCAAGTTCCGCCTGCAAAATATAGCGCTGTACCTCCGGTGACTGGGGAATCATACCAAACTGTTCATGTGTAAGGATTACAGCATCCCAATCGTTATTTTTTATCTCGTTGAAAATCCGTTGCCTGTTTTTGGGTGTAAAATCCTCCTTGCCCGGATACAGCACACGGGCATTGGGATAGGCCGTACAGAATGTTTTGGCAATCTCATGAATATTGGCTTTCAAACCGGTAATCATTGGTTTGTTGACCAATCTCAGGCGTTTCTTCTCATAAGCACCGCAACACATGATGAGCGTTTTCCCACCACCTACCTCGTGGTCGCAAATTCCGCCTCCGTTGAGTTTGTCCATCCAGATAGCATCTTTCTGGCTTCGGTAGAGGGCGTCAATACCAAGTCCTTTCAGGTCAAGTCCCGGAAAACTCTGGTGCGAACCGTCATAGGCCGGGCGGACAAAACAGTTGAAGGTACGGTTGTACAAACCGGCCAGCCGGTCTTTGAACTCCGGCGACTGTTCACGGAGCCAGTCGGAAAAACCATTACGCATCTCATCGATACGGGTATTGGCAAGCTGGATGGCTTCCCCGTCGCGCACTTTTACTTCCTCTCCGTCCACCAGGATTGTTTTGGTAATATTTGGTGAAGTGTTCTGCAAAGCGTGTTTCATCAGGGCAAGCCCGTTGAAAGTGCGGCTTTGTGACTTCACTGCATACTGGTCAGAAATCTTTGCATTCGAATAGTCGGATTGAACGCTGAACTCATCACGGCTGGAAGCGTAGTGGATGTTCACTTCTGTATCAAAAAGGTGTGAAGCATATTTGTTATAAACTCCTGTCGGAATCCAGCGTTCACCAAAATTAAAATCAAGGTCGTCGAAGGCAATGGGTTTTGGTATAGCTTCTCGTAATGCATGTAACGATTCTTCCGCCTCACGGTGTCCGGGATTGTGTTCCAGGAAATGTTCCACTTCTTCGGCTTTTGAAATAACATTGCCCGAGATAAATTTATCAGCCACCTCGTACCCGCCAGTCATGGGATTGAAATAAATTGTCCCTTTCAGTTCTTCTTTCAGGTCATCGGCGGTGTTTCCGGTCAATGATGCCATATGGCCCAGGTTTACCCCGGCATATTTGTTAAGCGAAGCGGCCAGCGCGTCATATGGTGTATCAACGGAGGTAGGTTCGTTTGGATTGAATACAACTGGACGGTTGAAAATATCGGCTTTTACCGCTTTCCCGTCAATGTAACGTTCCAACGATAAAATCTCAGTCCCCCGTGCATCCATCTTAATCAGGTCGAGGTTTTTCTTGTCGTTGAGTAACCCAAACCGAAAGGAAAAATTATCGTACAGGCGGTTCAGCATTTCGCGAAGGGCGGGATTGGCTTCCAGCCGTTCGGCTTCGTTGCGGTACAGATGGTGATAAGTGTCCCGTATTTCGATGTATAGAGATACTTTTTGCTTTTGGGTGTTGTTTATATCCAAAGAGTAGAGCATGGGTTGCAAACCTTCAATATCTCTTAAATAACCGATACGGTTGGACTGGTCGGACACCAGCGAACCTTCCCGGTAATGAGGTAACAACTCAGTTTTGAACGGTACGGGTTTCATCTCATCCTCACGTTTGCGCTGCTCCGGTTCTCTTTCTAAACTTTTCGCCTGTTCTTCTTTTCTTGAACCATTTACCGGGTGTACGTTCCTGTTTTTATGAGATTCTTTCTCCTGTTGCCTCCTCTTTTGCATTCCTTCGTAATGCAACCGCTCGCGCCATTCCATGAAAGGAATTTCCTGCTGCTCCTGTTTTTGGGGCTGTTGGTTCCTTCTCCGGTTGGAACGTTTCTGCCCGTTTCTCTCTTCTTCTGAAATGCCAAACAAATCGTACAAACTGATTAACGGTTCCTGCGTAACAGCTTGCCGGGATTTCGCCCCGTTAGTCGGTTCTTTCTGAATGACCCTATTGTTCACATTGAAAATCGTACCCTGCTCTGAATGTATCGGTTGTTGTTTAGGTGGTTCGGGTTTATTTTCTATCGTAGGTTTTACCGCTCCGGTTTGATTATCGTTGGGGAACCAATTATCCTCGATAGCTTGCCAAAATGGATCGAGTTCATTGAAATTTGATTCAAGCGCCGGTTTGATTTTTACGGTGGCCGCTGCCTGTTCTTCCGGTGTGTCCTGGGCATGGGATTGATAATGCTGCAAGTCCAAATGTTGGGAGAAATCTTCTTTCAGCATTTGCCGCAGGTCTTTGGCAATTCCTTCAATGCCGTCTTTATGGGTGAACACCATTGCCGATTTGCCGTATGGGTCGGTATCAACTTTGGCATCGGTGTGTACCACCCTGGCGAAGGTTTTAAAACTGTTGTTGACCGTTATCCCATTGGACAAGGTGCGTGATTCAATAAATGCCTGTTTTATGGGGGTAGAAACGGACAGGTCTTTTTGTTCCCGTTTTTGAAGGACTATCAGGTCACTGCCAACTTCGGTACCAGCAAATTCAGTAAACAGATTATTTGGAAGTCGGATAACTGAAACAGGCTCGCAACGGAACATCAGGTATTCCCGCACCGGGCGGTTTGCCGGGGCATTCAGTACTCCCTGCGAAGTAATAAAAGCTATTAGGCCTCCCGGTCGTACCATATCCACCGATTTCAGGAAAAAATAATTGTGGATGGAACGTGAGGCAATCTTTTTTGTCGGGTCACCGTCGGAGAATAAAGCCGGGTCGAAGACCGCTACATCCCCGAACGGGATATTACTTGCTGCCACATCGTAATAATCGGCATATTTCTTTTCAATATTTTCAAAACCCTCTACTCTTACCTTATCTTCAGGGTGAAGGTGTTTGAGTATCATTCCGGTAATCGGGTCTTTCTCAAAACAGGTTACTTCCATGTCGGGAGAAAGCTGTTTAAAAGCCTGGGTAAATACACCCGTTCCTGCGCTCGGGTCAAGCAGACGGGATGATTTGATTCCGTTGTCAATAAGCGCCCCTGCCAGCGCATTTACTACTTCCGGTGGTGTGTAAAATGCCGTCAGGATAGAATTTTTCAGTCCGTCGAAAAAGCGTTTGTATTCTTTTTCATCGCGGGTATTTTCGCGTAAAACATCATGCAGCTCATTTATCAGGGGATTTGCTGAACCATTAGTTGGCAGAGGGTCGAGGATTTCCTTAATAGCACCAAATCCGGAATACCGGGCGAGTATTTCCCTTTCCCCGGCTGTTGCCCAACGGTTCTCCCGTTCAAGGGCAAACGCCGTTTTTATCGCATCGATATTTGCCCGCAGGTGCGCCTTTTTATTGTAAGCCATCTTCGAGCAGTATTTCGACGGTTCCCGTCAGTTCGGTATATAATTCATCGTATTGCGAAGTACTGGCAAAATCATCCGTAAGGGCGTATTTGTCCAGCACTTCACTGCATAGAGGTAAGATTTGACGGGCAACCTCATTTGCACTTTCTTCAGGTATTTCTTCTGAAAACTCGTTCCAAAGGATATGAACAAGGGTGTTGTAAGCAGAAAAATGCAGGCCCTGGAAAAGTGCAATTGAAGCCAGTTCTTCGGCCTCTATATGTGTCTGCCCGTATTTAACAGCATTGCTGTACGTTTCTGCTGCAGCATCAGCACGTTCTTCTATAAAAGTTGTATCTCCGGTACGGTCGGGGTGGTTTTCTTTGAGGTAAGAAAGGAGGGAGAACCCGTAATAGGATAATTCCTGCCCGGTTTTATTTTTTGTATTTCTCATGATAACGGATATTTAGTGGTTAAAAAGGGAAGGTATATCAGGCAAAAGCGTTCCGGGTTCCCACCCGGAACGCACCACTAAAATATCCGTCACTGACAAACAATAAACAAAGAAAAGTTATGCCTATTGAAGAAAGCAGCGGTATATTCAGTGGTAAATATAACCATTCCCGGTTGAACTTGTCTTCTTTTGCTTTCATCCGGAACTGTTTAAAACAGTATTCAGATTTTAATACCGCTTTTCTTTGGAGCAGGCCTGCGTGCCTCTTGTTTAAACTGGGTTTCCGTAGGCTTTTGTTGTCCCTGTTTTAATGGCTCTTTCACATTTTTGGTCGCTTCATTGGTCTTACCTTCGTTGTTGACAGCAACCTGTGTTTTGCTTTCTTCTGAAGGTTTCACTTCTGCTCCCTGCTTTTTGGCTTTATCAGGATTCCATTTGAAAAAATCGAATTTTACTTTTTCAGGATTGGGTTTTACCCATGCATTGAATGGTTCCCCCTTGTCGTCTTTCATCATTCCCCTGATATAGGTGGCCTGGCCTGCTTTAAGAAATTCCTGCTGTTTTTCAGTCAGTTCAACGCCAAGCAGTTTTTGTGGAATAAAGAGTTGTTTTTGTTTTTCGGATTCCCCTTCCGGTGCATTTTCTTTCTGCTGGCGGCGGACTTCCTTATTCTCTTGTGAATAGCGGTTACGGTCGAGCCCTTCATAAGAGAAATCAAACTTTTTGTCCGAAGCATTGATTTGGATATATCCATCAAAGAACCGGCCTGTGCGGGAAACCATTTTCTCTACCAGAATCTTTTCACCTGCACCAAGCCTGAATTGCTGGTCTTCAGAAAGATCTGCCCCTTTTATTTTATTGGGAATGGTGATGTTCTCCACAGGCAGGGCTTCGAGTTTGTTGGTAAGTCGGTCGAGCGAAACAAAAGCCGGGATTTTCTGTCCGGGCGAAGGTTCCAGTTCAATAACCCTGCCCACGTTCAACGATTGCCGTAGGTTTTCCTTATCCTGTTCGTTGAGAAGTACGCCGTGAAAAGGGGCATCCAGGTTAGGCTTTTCCTCCCAGTAATGTGGTATGATTTTGAGCGAACCGTCGGCTTGCTCTTCCAGCGATACACGTCCTTTGGTGGGAACGCGGATACCTGGTTCCAGTTCAGGGTTTAGGGGAATCATTTGCGGTGATTTGTGTCCGTAGGACATGGCTTTGAGATGAGGTTCCAAATCGGCAGCGTTGATTCCGTATTTTTGGAGTTCCTGCCGGTCTATTTTACTGACATCCATCGGCTGGAAAGTACTTTGAGTAGTTTCATCACCGCCACCCTGTGTTTGTTGCGCGTTCTGTTTCTGTACCTTTTCAAGATACTCTACCGGATTGACACGGTGTAGTTCCAGTTCGTGAGGGTCGAGGTCGATTTTGATAAGTTTATCCAGCATTTTTTCTGTCATCAGAAAAAATCCCGTGTGTGAGGGTTGCTGCGCCTGTTCTACCATTTTTTTGAAAAACGCCTCCAGTATGGCTTCGTTTGTGTTCACGGCAAAAAGGCTGTTTTGGTTTTTTGCTGTTGGTTCCGTGGTTTGGATGTTGCCTTTTTCATCCATACCGGTGACGGCTTTTACTTTGCCGCCATTTGCTTCTTTAACGAGTAATACTTTTTTGTCGTCGTTACTGATTTTTTCGTCCATCTTACGAATGTTTTAGTTGTTGCACCACTATTGATGCATGGACGAATTTATGCGTAACTACATGACAAATAAATGAATGTACGGATGGTGGTAGTTTGAGGAACTGAGGTGGTGGCTTGTGGCGTTTCCGGGAAGCTTAATAAAGACTAATAGAAGTTCGGCTACTCTAACGGATAATAAATAATATCATTGATGCTCTGTTATCTTTAACAAATAGCTTTTGTAACGGGTCGTTAACTCTCCTCTTGATAATAAATCTTGTAGTACTTTCGCCCATTTTCATCAACACCTTGCTCTATTAAGTTCCGGTTGCCATGAATGTAGATATGAAAATTTTTATCAAGTTTTAAAACGCTTTTAAATACCCGAGCCTGCTTTTTTACTGCCTGAGATGAAATTTCAAAGTTATCGGATAGTTCAACTTTATTTTCCTCGCGGTATGAGTTGTCAAAGTTTCTGAAAGAATCAATTACGCTTTCATCCTGAAAGACTTCATTTTCAAAATCCGATTTATCAAACTTTTCATGTGTCTTAAAATAGTTAACAGAACGGTTCAATATATCAATCTGGTCGGCTTTTGAAACTTCAAAATCGTCCGCTATTTGGTTAGTAACAAACTGTTTGGTAATTCCTAAAAATTGATTTGTCTGATGGTAACCGTTATTTACTGGTCTAACGCCTAAAAAATCATCTTTCCAATATTGAGCTTCATAACCTTTATTGGTATTATCGACAACCGAAACTATATATCCGTTTTCTTTATCGGTGTTAAATATTAAACATCCTTTATCTAATTTATTGATGTTGATTCCTTTTACGCCTGTTAACCCATACCCGTTTTTTATCGTATCTATTTTTAGAACTGTTTCTTTATTTTCAGACTTAAATATCCCGATACAATCAACCGTTTTATCATTGAGTTGACAATCCTTAAAATATACCATGCAAAGTTCTCCCGGTTTTATTTGAGGATGGGTGCTTTTATCGTATAAATAGCGTGCTACATTCTGGGATTGTCCTATAAATGCTTCCTTATCCTGAAAAACAGATTTAATGAATTGATAAATAGGATTAAGCTCTAAATCTGGACTAAAATAGAACTGAAACAATTCCTCAGATTTAAAGCTATTGCCTATCAATATATTGAAGTATTCTTCGATATTTCCATAATCAGTTAATTCATCGGAAAACCGTACTCCATCTCCATTATTTTTATTTCCTACAAAATGGATTATTAATTTGTCCATTTTACCAACAATAGCATTCATCATAGATTATTTGTTATAAACTTCACTTGGAATTAAACCTTTTCCATCAATAAATTCGTCAACAGTGTGAAAATGAAACAAGTTATTTTCTTCCCAATATTCTTTAGAGGCATGTTCAACCATGAAAATTTGAAAGTGTTGTTTTTTCTGTATCAAAATATAATCAACAAACGAATTTAGCAGAGTGAACGCATCAAGCAATTTTACCTTATCATCATTGTTCCCTTCATAATATGGCTTACTGGGTTGGTCGATAAATAAAAACTTAGGTATATGATTTTCCTGAATTTTAATTACGTGTTCATGCAACCCTAAATAAACACATAGGTGCATAAACATGTAATTTGAAGCACTCCCAACATTTTCCAATGGAAATTGAAGCTGGTCTGAAGGGGGATATAATTTTAAAATCATTTTAGAATCATCGAAAACCGTCCTGTAATCATTATATGCTGTTAACGATTTTAGTTGACTGTAATTGCGTTGAATACTTTCATTTAACAATGTTTTCATTGTATATTTTATCTGTTCTGTGTCCGCCGGAACACTGGCTAAACGACCTTTTTCTTCGTTTAATTTATTTAGCTTTATTGTATCTATGGGGGTAATTAGTTTTTCTTTTTGTATTTGCTCAAATTCATGTTTTATTTCGCCTAAAGCAATAAACTTTTCACCTTCTGCCAGATAGTTCTTTTTAATTTCATTCAATTGGTAAATCTTTTTATCGATTTCCTGTAATTGCCCCCTCAATTCTATAATATCTCCTGATACTTTTAATGGTTTTGTAACTTTTTTGGAAAGGTTTTCCCTGATATTTTTTAAAGAACTTTCCAGAGATTCTATAAACATTTTTGTTTCGTATGAATCGATTAGTTGGTCTGAAAGTTTTTGATTCAAAAACTCGATTGGTTGGAGGCTATCAGCCGATTTATCCAAGTTCTTTTTGTATAGGTCAAATTCTTTTTGATATTGATTGATAGCATTAATTTGAGCCTGTATCTCATTTTTTCTTTTGTACAAATTATCTATCTCATTAAATAGTTGTGCATTTTTTGCAACTTTCCTGGTATTAGCAATAATTTCCTGAATTACTGTTATTTCCTCATTCACATTTTCAAAATATTCTGAATAGTCTATGAAGTTATATTTTTTGCATTTTTCAATTAGCCTTAAAATACCCAGTTCAAAATTTTTAGTTTTTCTCTGGTTCTTTGTTTCCTGATTTTGTATTTTCTTTAGCTCTGCTTCTATTTCTTTCAATTTTTCTTTGGCTTTGATATTTTTCAAATCATTGACACCAATAACTAAATCGAAAATATGCCCCAAAGCTTCATCGTATTCATCTTTACCATAAAATGTAGTATCAAAATAGGTCTCAGGTGCATCTATAATAGTTTGTGTTAACGAATTAAAGAGTAAGAAATGCCTGTATGAGAGGTTAAACGTTGATTTGCCTGATTCTTTTCCATAAGGAAATCTAAGAGCATCCGTTATTCCGTATTCTTCGTCAAGCTTTGACTTTATCTCCGATACCGTTATATTGCTTTCAGGCTTGTCCGGTAAAGCTCCTTTATTGAAATGTACTTCAGAAGAAACAGCCCCATTAATTGGTGTCTTCCTGACTATTGATATTTCTTTGTCGTTTATTGTAAAATGAATGCCAAACCACAGTACTTTTTCAATAATTGTATTTGCAATAGTTACTTTTCCTGACAGAAGGCAATAATCTATTATATTCCAAAAGCTGGTCTTTCCAGTAGTTGAATCGCCGGTAACAACATTTATTTTATTCGCTAAAAAAAGATAACTTTTAGGTTCTGCATTTTCATCTTTGAACCAGAGCTTTATTTCGTGCAGTATGAATTTCATAATTGAATTTTTAGCATTTTATACAATTGAGATGTTGAATATTTCTCTATTACAGACAAAAATTTCGGTGTGATTTTTTCTATTTTTTGAAACCTTGTCCCCAAATTTTGTCTGTCGAAAATAATGTTTCTAATGGACGAAATCTGAGTGTCAATTTTTATTTGATTACTCTTACTTAATAATAGTAACGAATTAATAGTTACGGGCAGTAATGATAAATACCGTTTATTAAAAGAAACAAATAAACGGGGCTGTTCCTTTATAATTTGCACTAAGTCAGTTTCAATGTGTTTGTTCCTATCTAAATAATTTACGGTTCTGTCGTCCAGTAAAAAAGGTAGAATTAAGCAGGAACGAGCAATATCCAATTCATCAGCATTATTCAATATTGATAAAAAGATGCAACTGGCGATTGCCTCATTATTATAGGTGTAGTATATTTCTTTCATCCCTTTTTATATTTATTTTTCCAGTCGTAATGCCACCCAATTTCCAGATTATCTGATAAGGCATAGTAGTGCCCATTGCTAAAATCTATACCAAGAGGAGAATAGCCCGGTATAGTTAAATTTTGCTCTCTTATGTATTCAACTAGTTCAATTGCCAATTCTTTTATATCCTCTTCAAATTCAACCATATCAGAGCCTGAATTTATTTTATTTTCAATTTGTCGGTATTTGGATTTAAACTTGTTGGCCCATTTTGAAATGCTTTCTTGTTTAAATTCCTCTGCTTCGGTAAGCAAAATGAAGTTTTCTTCATCTGACCAATAGGTAAAATGCCTGAGAAACTTCAACATTAGTGTTGTATATTTTCTAATGTCTTCTGAACCGCTTTGAACTTCCCCAATATCTATAAGCTGTTTTATAAAAACCTGACTTTCTAAATCTTCTGGCAATAATATTGGAAAGTTTCTTCTCGGAAGTGGTTTTGTTTCGGAAGCAACTTTAAAACACCTGCCAAATTTTTTACTAAAATCATCAAATGAAATCTCAAATTTATTACTGTCTTTAATATCTAAATATTTTGTTGCTTGCAGGTTTGAATATAAACTGTCAAAAATTACTTCTGCTATACGAGGGGCTTTGTATAACTCAATTAATCTGTTTTTTATTTTTTCTATGATATGGTCAACTCCGGTTTCGATGGTCAGTTTTTGCATGAATTGTTTTAACCGAGTTTTTCCAATAGAACGTACATTTTTAATATATTTTGTTAATGTTTCGTCCTCTGTTTTACTTTCTAATTCTTTTAATTTCTCTAATACATCATCAATGTTATTGTCCGTTCTGTACTGAATTATCAAATTGATGAACTCATTGTTATTTTCATTCTTATTGGTTACCAGTATAAATGAATGTGTTTTCAGGAAACTTTTATTTTTCTTATTAGCTTTTATCAAGTCAGCCCAATTGTTTAGTGTCTTCCACAAATCAGAATCTAATGTGGTCAAATTTTTTATCTCACCACTCGAACTTTTAAGGATACTATGTTTTGTTTGAAATAATATTGTAGTCTCGTCTTCTTTATCGATATGAATATCGTCTTTAACCTCAAATCCAATTTTTTGTCCCATTTTAAGGTCAAGTGCTAATAACATAAAATAATAGAATTGATAATCAAAGCCTATTGACTGTGCACCTGCGGTATGTTGTTCCTCGATTGTTTGTACTTTATTCATATCAAATAGTCTATTTGTTTCAGTCCAATTCCCTGATGTAAAATATATTTTCTGTGTGCTTCAAATTGATTTTAGAGTTTTTTATTGGGTGAAACTAACAGTTCCCTTGCATCAACATTTAAGGCATCAGCAATTCGGAAAAGGGATTCCATTGTAGGCTGAACTTCGTTTGTACACCATTTTGAAACGGTCGTCCTGTTCACTTCTAATTCCGCTGCCAGCCATAAGTTTGTTTTTCCCTGTTCAGCTAATACTGCTTTAATTCTATTATAAATACGCTTCTCTTTGGCCACTTTTTAAGTGTATTTTGCTATTAAAGCAGTAATATAAGCATATTTTTAGAAATAAATTCAATGTTTTAAATGCTGTGAACGGAGTGCGGTATATAAATAGAAAATTTTATGAAAAGTTATTATCACAATGAAAATGATTTGAATCGTTTTTTTCTATTCCTTTTTCGGCAACAAATAACAAAGCGCCGGGTCATTACTAATCCTTTCAAGTTCATCTGTAACAATCTGCTTTGTTCCTTCCTTTATGCGGTTATAATTGTCCTGAATCATTTCCTTCATGCGGTTAACACCGTTGTCGTCCACAAAATTGGTAATAACAGGAATTTGCTTGTATCCTTTAGTTTCAGTAGCAACCTTCGCACTGTTCACTACAATCTCTGCATGGAAAATCTTTTGCTCGATGCGTTCATCAAAATTGTCAGCAACTGCCCCGACAAACATGCCCTGGGTGAGCGTGGAAATTTTGCTTGCCGGGATAAGGCTGTCTAACTGGGTGCTGATAGAAGTTGATTTATCATTGCGGTTTATCGTCATTGACTGGCGTTTCTGTAAAACCTTTCCGAAGCGTTCTGACAGGTTTTTGGCCGTATCTCCTACAACTTGTCCTGAAAATATATTCCCTACGGTATTCATTACTACGGCAGCTTCTTTATCCCCATAATCACGTTTTAACTGAGAGAAATCCTGAAAGCCGAGCAATACCGCCACTTTGTTGCTCCGGGCTGTGGCAATCAAGTTATCCAGCCCTTTAAAATAAATGGTTGGCAATTCATCGATGATAACCGAGCTTTTTAACTGACCTTTCTTATTGATAAGTTTTACTATACGGCTGTTGTATAAACCCAATGCTGCACCGTAAATATTCTGACGGTCGGGATTGTTCCCAACCACCAATACTTTCGGGTCATCGGGATTATTGATGTCCAGCGTAAATTCGTCGCCTGACATTACCCAATACAATTGCGGAGAAATCATCCTCGAAAGCGGGATTTTAGCCGAAGCAATTTGTCCCTGTAACTGGTCCTGCGCCCCCGACATCCAGGCATCCATAAAAGGAGAAAGGTAGTTCTCCAGTTCGGGATAACTTGTCAGAATCGGGAAAATATCTTCATACCGCTTGTTCAGGAACTCGATGGCATGAGGAAAGGTGCAATACCGGCCTTCCTTGTATATGCGCAAATACCAAATGATGGCGGCAAAAAGTATAATCGGTGATTCCACAAAAAAGTCGCCCTGCTTTTGTACCCATGTGCGGTTTAGGTTTAGCATGATAGAATAGGCACTTTCGTAGGCATCGGAGATATCGCTCATAAATGAGGGATTAATCGGATTACACCGGTGCGAACGTGCCGGGTCGTCGAAATTGATTACATAAAAGGTCGGGACTTTTTTGTATCCGCGTTGGTTTTTCAGCAGATGGTTATAGGCAATCGTCGAGAGGTCGGGAAACTTAAAATCATAGATATATTGCGAATAGCCTTTTTCTATCTGCTGCTTTATAAACTGATTGATTACCGCATAACTTTTCCCGGAACCGGGAGTTCCTAATACAATACAAGCACGAAAAGGATTTACAACGTTAATCCAGCCGTTATTCCATTTCTTTTTATAATAGAAACGGGTTGGGAGGTTCACTGAATATTCATTTTCAACCAGGCGTGTTTCCTGCATAAAGGATTCGTTTTCGGTATTGAAAACATCATCCATCATATTGTTCTTCAAAAGACGGCTCATCCAAACACCACCAGCCAGCAGGCAAAGATAACCGGCAGCCATCGTAAAAATGTAAAAAGCTGTTTTGGCGACCGACGGCAGCGGCAAATCCAGCAACCACCAGTTGAAAAAGAAAAGGACAAAGCCAATAAAAAGGGAAACGATTATCTTATTCCATGTAATTTTTTCCTGTTTAACGCCTTTTGTTCCGAGGCAAGATAAAGTCAGGAATATTACTGTGAAAAGTTTAGTGTAAAGGATGTTGCCAAATAGTTTTGCGGTGCGGTTAAAATTCAGGAGTATTTTATCAACTACGTCGATATTGATGCCCCATTCGACCATCGACTGGTAGCAAAACCAATAAATGTTGATAATAACAAATAAAATACTCAGGGCACGCATAAAGTCCATAACCTTTGCCAGTGCTCTTAAATCGTCTTCCTGTTGCATTGTATTTTCGGTTTTTAACGTTTGGAAAGCGAAAGTAGGGCGATGCTTATTTCAACATGCGAATTGTGAGTGCATTGGAAGTACGTGACATAGTAGTGGCAGCTTGTGGCAGGAAGCCTTAATAAAAGGGCATTTCTTTTTTTATCTGGATAAAAATGTTGAATTAATACTTTTTTATCTGGATAAAAGTGTAATTTTACATTCGAATTTAACAGAGAAATATGTACCGGGAATCGATTATCAGCTTAAAAAGATGGAAAGAAGATAAATTCCGAAAGCCGCTTATTGTCAGAGGCGCCCGACAAGTAGGGAAAACATGGCTTTTACAGGAGTTTGGCCGTACCTTTTATAGCAAACTTGTTTATGTGAATTTTGAAGAGACCCCGGCATTGCAGAATATTTTTTCCAATGATTTTGACATTGAGCGAATCATCACAGTACTTCAGATACAGGCTCAAACAACGATAACAGCAGAAGATACATTGATTGTTCTTGATGAAATACAGTCGGCAGAACGTGGAGTGACTTCCCTGAAATATTTCTGTGAAAACGCACCCCAATATCATGTAATTGCGGCTGGTTCACTGCTTGGAATGGGATTACACAGCCAGGTCTCGTTTCCGGTTGGCAAAGTCGATTTCCTCGACTTACGTCCACTTTCTTTTTATGAATTCCTGCTTTCTTTGAATGAATCGGCGCTGGTTGATGCTTTAAAGGCGAAGAACTGGAGTGTTGTTTCCGTTTTTACTGAAAAGCTGAAAGAATATCTACGTTATTACTTTTATGTTGGTGGAATGCCAGAAGTTGTGTCTGCTTTTATCCAAACCCGTGACTGGCAATTAGTCCGCCGAATTCAAAACAGGATACTTAACTCTTATGAAGGTGATTTCTCAAAGCACGCACCCAATGAGACCGTTCCCCGCATTCGGATGGTTTGGCAAAGCATTCCATCGCAACTGGCCAAAGAAAATAAAAAATTCGTGTACGGGGTCTTAAGAGAAGGCGCCCGTGCCAAAGATTTTGAGTTGGCCATTCAGTGGTTGGTCGATTGCGGCTTACTTTTAAAGAGCTACAGGGTATCAAAACCGGGAATTCCACTGGCAGCATACCAGGAAGTTTCTATATTCAAATTGTTCCTGCACGATTTAGGTTTACTTGGAGCCATGGCAGGACTGGATGTGCGGACAATTATTGATGGTGATGAAATTTTTACCGAGTTCAAAGGCGCTCTTACAGAACAATACGTGATGCAGCAATTGCGGTTGAACAGCGAGCGTTATATCGGGTATTGGACAAACGAACGGAGTACTTCCGAAGTTGATTTTGTTATTCAGGAAGAAGGAAATGTTATCCCGGTTGAAGTAAAATCAGGAGAAAACCTGAGGTCAAAAAGTTTCCGCTTATTTTGTGAGAAATACAAGCCTTCAAAAGCCATCCGGACATCTTTAACCGATTACAAGGAAGAACAATGGATGACAAATGTTCCGTTGTATGGTATTGGCAAAGAGAGATTGTAAAAAGTTCGCAAAAAAGAAGTTTTCAAGATATTTGGTTTATTTTTTCTTGCAGAAATGTACTTGAAGTACAATTGTATAAAAAAATATAAACCTAGAGTTATCTATTTTACAGGGTTAAGTACTAACAAAAGAAGTAATCATATTTGTACAATCTTTTAAGAATCAACAAGGATACTGCGTTTTTTAAAAGATTTTTTACAACGATTATGAGCATCTCTATTGTATTTTAACTTATGAAGCTTAGTTATGGGACAAGTAAAACAAGAATGGATTGAGGCGGAGTCAAGGGGGTATAGGCTCCCGGAAACAAATGAAAAATATGTTTGTAGTAATCATTTTAGTGATTATTACCTGAAACAATATATATCTGACCACTCCCATTCAGGTCAGTGTAGTTATTGCGGTAGCATAGCTCGGATTATTGATTTGCACGACTTTATGGAATATGTTGCAGAAAAGATAACCGAGCATTTTGGGAATCCCGGAGATGAAGCTTTATATCTGAGTAGTTCATATTATGATGATGAGGATGAAGAGATCCCTGGTTTTAAACGGGTCGGAAGTTTCATCGCGCCTGATTTTGCAGAGCACTATGAGAGTACTTATGAGTTGTTAGCAGAATTAGATTTGGTAACTAATGATGAAAATCTTAACAACGATATTCAAGATTGTTTCCTTAATGACGAGTGGATACAACATCATGCATATATGATGACTGAAGGACAGGAGCTGTCTTTTTTGTGGAAGATGTTTTCAAGGATGGTCATGCATGAACAACGTTTTACCTTTTTTAAACGAGATGAATTCTCTAAAAAGAAATTTTCTGAAGACAACGGTTTAATGGATATTATAACTGAGCTCGGAAATTTAATATCTCGTCTTGGGTTATTTAAGGAAATTTCATCTGGAACGAAACTATTCAGATGCCGCTTTACGAGTGAAAAAGATTCCATCACTTCATTTGATAATATCACCTCAGCACCGGAGGATAAAGCCAAACAAAGTCGTATGAGCCCAGCCGGTATTTCCATGTTCTATGGTGCTTTTGATTCCAATACAGCAGTTCTGGAAAGTAGTCCTGACGGTAGAATAATAGATGCACCTCATGTTACAGGGAGATTCAGTACCAGGAAAGCTCTGAATGTTTTGGATTTGACAAATCTTCCTCATCCAAGTTTTTGGTTGCCTTCAAACTGGGAAGGAATTGGTTTTCTTCATTCTTTTAATTGGGAAATTACTAAACCAATAATAAGAGACGATCGCATTCATATCCAGTATATTCCCTCTCAGGTATTTACAGAGTACTTAAGGCACGTGTATCAATTAGCCAATAATGATAGAATTGATGGATTGATTTATAAGAGTTCTCTTAAGGGGGCGACAAGTAGCAATATCGTTCTTTTTTATAATCAACGCAGAAGTGCAGAAATATTGGAATTGATTGAATTAATTCCTTTTCCCAAATCGTAATTACATTTGTCTCCCATATCTCCGTTTTTTCTTTTTTCGCTTTTTGCGAAGCTGTTGCTGATTTTCAATATATGATTCCGATTCCGGTGAAAAAATTGAGAACAGGCTGCTGATAGCGGATTCAATATGCCCGGCTTGATTGTTGGCCGGAGAGAACGGTTCAGCCGGAGGCGTGAACTGTTCTTTTTCTCCCACCTGTTTTGTGTGTTCCTCGATTGACGGGGACTCTCTAAACAGGTCGTTGAATATATTGGCAGAAAATTCTTTGCCCAGCCTGGAGCCGTTCAGTACACAGCGGCTTTGGTGATCGATAAAAGTTACCCCGGTAATCCGCCCTGTATTGTTTCGCCGGAGATAAAGGTCAATATCTTTTTCCTTTAACTTTTTACGCAGTTCCGTTTCATTTTTGGTTTCTCGTATCACTACGGCAATCAACGGGTGCAGGCGTTCGCGGTATCCCTTTTCTTTTATCAGGATGGTTGATTTTTTCATCCGCTCTTCGAGGGCAGCGAACCCGACTGTTTTCCCGAAAGCAGATGATTTGATAGGTGTTCCGGCTTTGTTCCCTTCAACATCCAGCGCGGAATAGAGCAATCCGTGGTAAGGCTTTCCGCTTCGAGTTCCCTGTACTTCTTCCACACCGATGTTGTAGAGGGATAACAAGGCCCGGTATTCTCCCATTGTCTGGAAACGGTACATCGCAACTGCCAGTTTAATTACCGAAGCGATTTGCTTTTTCAAATCGCCTTTCGCCACATCAACGGGCTTAAACTGTCCTTGTTCCAACTGTTTTTGTCCTTTGGCGCGGTGCAGGCCGTATTTCTTTTCCAGCTTTTCGGTTGCAGCCACGCTCCGCAGGTTGCGATTGCTGTCTTTGATTTTTTTGCCCTCGCTGTCCACCTGTAACGAAACGATATGGATATGTTCCCGACCGATATCTGAATGTTTGAAAATCAGGTACGGTTGAGCGCCGTAACCCATCTGTTGCAGATACTCACGCCCGAAGTCTGACAGTTGTTCATCCGTCAAATTATCATCCGGGTGCGGGTTAAGTGAAATATGGATGACCGGTTTTTCTGTCCGGTAATGCGAGGGTAACCATCGGTTAAAGGCATCGGTGCACGCAGCGACACTAAAACGGCCATCCTCCGGTTCTGGAATGATATTCGATGCAAGCACCTTTCCCAATCCTTCGTTTACCTTCTCCTGGTTGTAGGCCAGTGCGCCGTAAATGTCTTTTCCGGTGGTTATTTTGGCAATCATACAAGGCTATTTCTGTAAATATTTTTCTTCAAATTCTTTCGACAGGGCAATAATTTGTTGCCCGGTTACAGCCAATTCGGTAGTCAGTTTTTCCAATTTAAAGAGCAATACGAGTGCTTTTTTATGCGAAAAATTGCTGTGCAGTTCTTTTACCACCTGATTGTAATTCGTCCCAACGGCACGAAATTGTGCATAAAAAGTGGTTAGCTTTGCCACATATTCGAGCGCTGCCCGGTCGGTTTTAACCACGCGGAACGGCTGGCCAAATACCCTCGCTTTGATAAAAACAGCTTTTGCCTTTACCCCGGATTGTTCGAATAATGCCAGGAAACGGGCATATTCACGGGCGTTAAAGCGTACCATAACGCATTCTGTTACGGGGTCGCTTTTAGCAGGGCGTCCCCCTTTTTGCCTCCGGCCTTTTGTATTTTCCTGTTTCATCTGTCGGATATTTTAGTGTTTCAAAAATCCGGTACCATAATGCAGTCATTGTTACTGCCCTTATCAAAAAGCAGCGACTTCGGAGCCTGCTTTTCCCCCTTGCGGGCAAGCGGTTTTGGGTTACGTGAAATGAAATGAGTAACTCAAAACACAGCTTGCTATTTGCCACATTGCAAATAAAATCTGTCCGCCATCCGGACAGATAAATTGACGGGCTGCAAAAAATGATGGATAGCAGTCTGACCTGTTACCGGTATCGAACCGGGGGCAAAGTTACCGGTCTTTGTAACCGCCTGTACAACATGCAACTGTGCCGAATTATGCCACTACTGTGCCACAAAGTGCCACCTGCCGCAAAGCCTGTTTAAGCGGGGTTTTATTGGCTTTTATTTGCATGAGGTTTTTAAAATATGACTGATTATGCAACTGATTGATAGGAAGATAAATTGGCTGAAATTTTTTATGAATGGTAAGATGAGTGAATGTCCTTTTAGTGGGCCGGATATAATGCTGTATAGTTGGATGCCTGATAAATAATTGGATATATGACTGACCAAACATCGAGATATTCATGCATTCAAATCTTAAGACGGCCAATCATTTTTTTAATAGCCATGCTATTGCACAGATGTATTGTCCGGTTATCCACCCAACCAGTCGGCAAATCAGATGTAACATCAACTGTATGTATAACTTATTAAATGATTAAAAATGGAAAAGAAAAATTTGTGTATTGCTTTCTCCACCCAAAAAGGAGGGGCGGGAAAAACAACACTGACAGTGCTGGCAGCTTCATATCTGCATTATGTGAAAGGGTACGATGTGGCAGTAGTGGATTGCGATTACCCGCAGTACAGCATTGCCGAAATGCGGGAGCGCGATTTGAAAATGGCCACGGACGACGATTATTACAAGTCGCTGGCCTACGAACAGTTCACCCGGCTGCAAAAGAAAATGTACCCGGTGGTAAAGAGCCTTCCCGAAAAAGCCCCGGAGACAGCCAACGCTTTAATGTCCAAAGGAAACTATGACATTATCTTTTTTGATTTACCGGGAACAGTCAATAAGGAAGGGGTAATTTATACCCTGTCTCTGATGGATTATATTTTTTCACCCATCAGCGCCGACAGGGTGGTACTTGAAAGCACCTTACGTTTTGCGTCCCGTCTGAATGACAACATCATCACCACCGGAAAATCCAGGGTTAAAGGCTTATATCTTATATGGAATTTAGTGGACGGACGGGAAAAAACGGAATTATACGAAGTCTATGAACAGGTTATTGCAGAACTTCACCTTCCCCTGCTGAAAACCTTTCTGCCTGACAGCAAACGTTTTCGCCGTGAGCTTCCCTCTTCACATAAAGCCCTGTTCCGTTCGACCATGTTCCCTGCCAATAAAGCATTGCAGAGAGGAAGTAACCTCGATACCCTTATGGAAGAAATTTTGGAAATCATCAAAATATAATGCAATGGCAAAAACAATCAAAAAAGAGGATATAAATGAAAAAGCAATTATCGCTTCTTTCCTGCAGGACGTACCGTTAGACCATGAATCACTGGTGAGTGAGAATAATGAAAATTTCGGTGAACCGCCTGCCTCAAAAAAAGAAACACCTAAAGATGAAACCCGGCGCAGACGGGGCAAAGAACAGGATTATGAAACGCTTTTTGTCAAAGAATCCTCTATTACTGCCCGAACCGGTAAAATGGTTTATATCCGCCGGGATTTTCATGATACGATTCAGGCGATATGCCGTGTAATCGGGAGCAATGAAGTTTCGCTCTCCGGTTACATCGATAACATACTGGTCCATCATTTTGAAACTTATGGCGGTGAGATAACCCGTTTATATAACGAAAAACATAAAGGGATTAACATTATTAAAGACTTGGAAAAATGAAACTATTCAGTAAGAAACGAGCTACTGCAAAGCAACCATCAGACAAACGAAATGCGGAAAACAATCCTCGCAATGGGGTAAACTACGGAGCTTTCTTTTTCAAAGAAGCGGAAGTCAAAACACGTAATGGGAAAGTAGTTTATATCCGCAAAGAGTATCATGACCGCATCCTGAAAATAGTCCGGGTGATCGGCGAAAACGAGATGTCCCTGTTCAGCTACTTAGACAATGTACTGGAACACCACTTTGCCATGTTCCAGGATGATATCACCGAACTGTACAGGGAAAAGAATACAAATGTTTTTTGATTCCGGTAACAGATGATAACGATTACACCCAATATTGTGTTGGCACTGCTTGTTGCTTTTGCCATACTTTATACGCTCTGGACGATGTACTTTTTTATTTCTGAAAACAGGCGTTTTCGGAATGAAAACAGCGAGGCAATGCTCCTGGAACAGGACCGAAAAAAGAACAAAGGTGACATAGTAGGTAAAAGTCAGTTTGTCCTCAAGGAACGCATTCCTGTGACACAAACTGCCAAAGAAGCTGACAACGAAAAAGAAAAGGGGAAAGGAAATATATTTGCCCTGTCAGATGTACCAAAAGAACATTCCCGGATAATTCCAGCGGACAAACTGGACGAAGTTTTCGGAGAAGTTCCTCCTGGCGAAGCCAACCCGCCACTCGATATTGACTGCCCGATACCGAAAGAACCGGAACCGGGGGATGAAGAGGAAGAATACGAAGCTTTACAGGTTTCAGGGCGTTCACTGGCCGAGGGAATCAGTTTTGAACAAATGGGCGAAGCCTACCGCACCGTGGTACACAATCCAATTCTTACTGAAGAGAAGAAAGAAGAAACAGGACGAGTTCTTCTGCACCTGAAACATACCGATATGTTTGAAGCAATGGTTTCAGGTGAACCCGAGAGGGAGAACAGGGTCGGCGGATTAATGGATTCGTACCTGAAAGCTTTTCATCAACGGAAAGCCGGACAGTCAGGAGAAGATAAGCCTTCTGCGACCTCTGTTCCCAAAGGGTTTGATGTCAGAGATTATGTCTAACGCATTAAAAAACGAACCAATGAAAAAACACGATTACGGATAGGAGACTTCTTTTCATACGACCACTAAAATATCCAAAACAACAAACATTTTATTTACCCGGTGCGGGGGTTAAATAGCTCCCGCACCATAAACAAAGAAACCAATATGACAAAAAAGAAGATTTTGATGCAGGCAGCTTTCTTAATGGCTGCTGTTTCAACCGCATTTGCACAGGGCGATGGCACCGCCGGGATTACAGAAGCTACCAATATGGTTACTTCGTATTTTGATCCCGGAACCAAACTGATTTATGCCATTGGCGCTGTAGTTGGGCTTATTGGCGGAATCAAAGTTTACAACAAGTTCAGCTCGGGAGACCCGGACACCAGTAAAACTGCTGCAAGCTGGTTCGGGGCATGTATTTTCCTTATTGTTGCTGCTACCATTCTGCGTTCCTTCTTCCTTTAATTGATTTCCCGAAAATTATTATGGAGTACAATATCAACAAAGGAATTGGCAAAAGCGTGGAATTTCGCGGTCTGAAATCGCAGTACCTGTTTATTTTCGCCGGCGGGCTGCTTGCCGTGTTTGTGGTGTTTATCATTCTATACATGGCAGGAGTTAGCCAGTTGTTTTGCATTGCATTTGGCGTGGTTGCAGCCTCGGTGCTTGTCTGGCTGACTTTCAACCTGAACACCCGTTACGGGGAATCAGGACTGATGAAGCTCATGGCAAAAAAACAGCATCCCCGTTACCTGATTAACCGGAAAGTTCCCCGTAGCCTTTTCCAAAAAGTGAGAAAGGAGAATGCAGCATGAGGAATATCTTAAAAGCAACGACTATCGAAAGTAAGTTCCCGCTGCTAAGTGTGGAACATGATTGTATTATCAGTAAGGATGCTGATGTAACGGTAGTTTTCCGTGTAAGCCTGCCGGAACTATTTACGGTAACTTCGCCCGAATACGAAGCCATTCATTCTGTCTGGGCCAAAGCGGTTAAGGTGCTACCCGATTATAGCGTGGTTCATAAGCAGGATTGGTTTGTCCGTGAAACTTACCAGCCTAAATCAGACAACGGAGAAATGAGTTTCCTCTCCCGGAGTTATGAACGTCATTTTAATGAACGTCCGTACCTGAACCATGAATGCTTTCTTTACCTGACCAAAACGACCAAAGAGCGGATGCGGATGCAAAGCAACTTTTCATCCCTCTGCCGGGGCAATATCATCCCCAAAGAAGTCAATAAAGACAATACGGTCAGGTTCCTGGAGGCTGTAGGACAGTTTGAGCGGATTATCAACGACAGCGGTTTTATAAGCCTTGCCCGGCTTACGACTGATGAGATTGTCGGAACACCGGAAAATGCCGGGTTAATCGAAAAGTATTTTTCGCTTTCACTCGATAATAGCACCTATCTGGAAGATATGGAACTGGGAGCGGACAGCCTACGGATTGGTGAAAAACATGTATGTCTGCATACCTTATCCGATGTGGAAGATTTACCCGGAAAGGTGGGCACTGACATGCGTTATGAAAAACTATCCACCGACCGGAGCGACTGCCTTTTATCGTTTGCTGCTCCCGTTGGACTTCTGCTAGCCTGTGACCATGTGTATAACCAGTATTTGTTTTTGGATGACAGTGCGGAAAACCTGCGGAAGTTTGAAAAGAGCGCCCGAAATATGCAATCGCTATCACGGTACAGCCGGGGCAATGCCATTAACAAGGAATGGATTGACCTTTACCTGAATGAAGCCCACTCGCACGGGTTGAGTTCTATCCGGGCACATTTTAATGTGATGGCATGGAGTGAGGATGAGCAGGAACTAAAGCATATCCGTAACGAAGTTGGTTCTCAACTGGCATTAATGGAGTGTAAGCCCCGCCACAATACCGTGGATGCAGCTACCCTTTACTGGGCAGCCATGCCGGGCAATGCAGGCGATTTTCCTTCCGAAGAAAGCTTTTATACCTTCATTGAACAGGCGCTTTGCTTCTTTACCGAAGAAACCAATTACCGGTCGTCACCGTCGCCTTTCGGAATCCGGATGTGTGACCGTGTAAGCGGAAAACCCATTCATCTGGATATTTCCGATTTGCCTATGAAGAAAGGAATTATTACCAACCGGAATAAATTTGTGCTGGGGCCAAGCGGAAGCGGAAAATCGTTCTTTATGAACCACCTGGTGAGGCAGTATTACGAACAGGGAACCCATGTTGTGCTGGTGGATACCGGTAACAGTTATCAGGGACTGTGCGAAATGATTCACCGAAAAACCAAAGGAGAGGACGGAGTATATTTCACCTATACCGAAGAAAACCCGATTTCATTCAACCCATTTTTCACCGACGATTATGTGTTTGATGTGGAAAAGAAAGATAGCATTAAAACACTACTGCTTACGCTGTGGAAAAGCGAAGACGATAAAGTGTCCAAAACCGAAAGCGGTGAATTGGGCAGCGCAGTATCGGCTTATATCCGCCGGATTCAGGAAAACCGGAATATCACACCCTGTTTTAATACTTTCTATGAGTATATGCGCGATGACTACCGCCGTGAACTGGAAGAACGGGAAATCAAGGTAGGTAGGGATGATTTCAATATCGACAATATGCTGACCACCCTGAGGCAGTATTACCGGGGCGGACGCTTTGATTTCCTGCTGAACTCGGATAAGAACATTGACCTGCTTTCCAAACGCTTCATAGTTTTTGAGATTGATGCGATTAAGGAGAACCGTGAGCTTTTTCCCGTGGTGACCATCATCATTATGGAGGCTTTTATCAATAAAATGCGCCGTCTGAAAGGGGTCAGGAAACAATTGATAGTGGAAGAGGCATGGAAGGCAATTGCTTCGGCTAATATGGCTGAATACCTGCGTTACATGTACAAGACCGTCCGTAAGTATTTTGGCGAAGCCATAGTCGTCACGCAGGAAGTGGATGACATTATTTCCAGCCCGGTGGTCAAGGAAAGTATTATCAATAATTCGGATTGCAAGATACTGCTAGACCAGCGCAAGTACATGAACAAGTTCGACCAGATACAGGCTTTGCTGGGACTGACAGAAAAGGAAAAATCGCAAATACTCTCCATTAACATGAGTAACGCACCCAGCCGCCGGTACAAAGAGGTCTGGATAGGATTGGGAGGCGTCCAAAGTGCGGTTTATGCCACAGAAGTATCGGATTCGGAATACCTGACTTACACTACCGAAGAATCGGAAAAAATGGAAGTGATGCAGCTTGCCGCAAAACTGGACGGCGACATTGAACTGGCCATTAAACAACTTGCTGAAAGTAAACAGCAATAACAGATAGCCCATGTATTCAGAAACTACCGGGACCAATCCATTAGGGGCAAAAACTGAATTCGCCCTGGATGATATAACCGGGCGATGGAAAAGCCGGGAAGGTGCGCCGGATATCCGGATATACAGAAACAGTGAAAGGAAAAATGGCTGCTTCTTTATGGAGTTTGCCTTTAAAGCCGGAGAACTATTCCGGTGTCCTATCAAAAAGCGTCAGAGTATCCGGTATGTCAACCTTTACGGAGTGATGAGCCTGTCCTACAATACCGACAATGACGTACTGCAACTTTCCGCTTACGGAAAATATTACAGGGCTGAGGATTAGTATCCTGCAGGAACTAATCCCGGTCCTTTCAACCCAAAGTATCATTAAATAAAAAAGCAAGAATATGAAACGTATCTTTATAATTGCGTGCATAGCACTGATTGGCTTTTCCTTTCAGTCCAAAGCACAGTGGGCGGTAATCGACCCGTCCAATCTTGTACAGAATATCCAGCAGGTGGTCAAGTCTTCGTCCACCCTGACGAATATGGTGAAGAATGTACAGGAAACTGTTAAAATCTATGAACAAAGTAAACAATATTATGATGCCCTGAAATCAGTAAATAACCTGATTAAAGATGCCCGCAAAGTGAAGCTTACCATTGAAATGATTAGCGAAATCAGCGATATCTATATCACGGGTTTTAATCAGATGGTTGCCGACCCCAATTTTACGGTGGACGAGCTGGCCGCTATTTCACTGGGATATGCCCGTCTGATGGAAGAAGGGGGCGCATTGGTTACCGAATTGAAAAACATAGTAACCAGTAGTAACGGGCTTTCCATGACGGACAAGGAGCGTATGGAAGTGATTGACCAGATTTATAACCGGATGCTCGGATACCGTAATCTGACAAGGTATTACACGCAGAAAAGCATCTCTGTTTCGTTTATCCGGGCCAAAGCAAAAGCCGATACAGACAGGGTGCTGGCGCTTTACGGCAGTCCTTCGGAAAGATATTGGTAATAGGTAAAAACTTGCAAATTATGGATTTTGATAACCTGCACCAAGTTCTGAGGAACCTCTACGAAGATATGATACCTCTCTGCGGCGACATGATTGGCGTGGCAAAAGGACTGGCCGGACTGGGAGCTTTGTTTTATGTGGCATACCGGGTATGGCAGGCACTTGCAAGGGCTGAACCTATTGATGTATTTCCACTGCTCCGACCATTTGCCATCGGGCTGTGCATCCTTTTTTTTCCAACCATTGTTTTGGGGACTATCAATGCCGTGATGAGCCCTATTGTCAGGGGGACGCATAGCATTTTGGAAACCCAGACCTTTGATATGGAAGCTTACCAGTTGCAAAAAGAAGAACTGGAATATGAAGCACGTGTACGGGAAGGGAAAGCATGGCTGGTGGACGACGAAGCCTACGACCAGAAACTGAAAGACCTCGGAATCTGGGACACCCCTGAAATCATCGGGATGTGGAGCGAGAGATTCTGGTACGACATTAAAATGTGGTTCCGTCAGGTGGTAAGAGATTTACTGGAACTGCTGTTTAACGCCGCGGCATTGATAATTGACACTTTACGGACTTTCTTTTTGGTGGTGTTGTCCATTTTAGGGCCTGTTGCGTTTGCCTTTTCCGTTTACGACGGGTTTCAGGCAACGCTTAGCCAGTGGCTTGCCCGCTACATCAGCGTTTACCTGTGGCTGCCGGTTTCCGACCTTTTTTCTGCGGTACTGGCGCGTATCCAGGTACTGATGCTGGAAGCAGATATTAAACTGCTTGAAGACCCCAATTATATCCCTGACGGTTCCAACGGGATTTACATTGTATTTATGCTCATTGGTATCATTGGATACTTTACGGTTCCGACAGTTGCCAACTGGATTATCCAGTCGGGCGGAATGGGCAGCGCCAACCACGCCATTAACAAGACCGCAGGAAAAGCAGGAAGCTATGCAGCTGGCATGGCCGGGGGCGCTGCTGGGAATATCGGTGGTCGCCTTGTCGGGCGGTAATCTTAACAATCAAAAAAAACAAAAATTATGGAGTTTAAAAGTTTGAAAAATATAGAAACATCTTTCCGGCAAATCCGGTTTTTTGCCCTTGTGTTTATCTGCCTCTGCACTGGGATAACCGTTTATTCGGTATGGAATGCATTCAGTTATGCCGAAGCGCAACGACAGAAAATATACGTGCTAGACCAGGGAAAATCGCTTATGCTGGCGCTTTCCCAGGATATGGACCAGAACCGGCCGGTGGAAGCGCGTGACCATGTGACCCGCTTTCACGAACTGTTCTTTACTCTTTCGCCCGACCGGGAAGCTATTGAAACCAATATCACCCGTGCACTCTTCCTTGCCGACAAAAGTGCCTATAACTATTATCAGGACATGCAGGAAAAAGGGTACTTCAACCGGGTGGTCGCAGGGAATATCCAGCAGGTAATACAGGTAGACAGCGTGTCATGCAACTTCGTAAGTTATCCTTACACGGCTGTTACCTACGCCCGGCAAAGGATTATCCGGTCGAGCAATGTAACCGAACGCTCGCTGGTTACCCGTTGTAACTTGATAAACTCAGTGCGTAGCGATAATAACCCTCACGGGTTTACCATTGAGAAATTCGAAATCCTTGAAAACAAAGACATCCGGGTTTTGGACCGGTAAAGTGTTATGGAAAAAAAACGGAAAAGAATCACTGTCTTTGGAGAACAGTTGGAAAACCGTCTCCGGCTGTGGTGCGGGAGGATTCCTCCCGGTAAAAGGATTACCATAATACTTACCCTTCTTTTCCTTTTTGCAGGGCTATCGCTTTACATCACATTTTCGTCCCTGTTCAATTTCGGACATGATGATAAAGAGAAGCTGAACTTCAAGCATATCGAAGGCCTGCAACTGGAATTAAGGGACAGACAGAACAAAGTGGATAGTTTAAAACCATCAAATGAAATTTATTATGAAAGAAAAAGAGAATAACAACGGGGAAAAGCTTGCGGTGAAAGAAAAAAAACCGCTTTCGCCCCAGCAGTTACAAAAAAGAAAGAAAATGGTGATTTTTCCCCTTTTCTTCTTGCTGTTTGCTGTCAGTATGTGGTTCATTTTTGCACCGTCAGGCGACAAAAGTGAAGAAACCGGCGATACCTTTAATACCAACCTGCCCACACCAAAGAAAAGTGGAATTGTAGCCGACAAGCGGGATGCCTACCGGCAGGAAGCAGTGAGGGCAAAGCAGCAGGAAAAGATGCGCTCCCTGCAGGATTTTGCTTTTATGTTAGGTGATGAAACACCGGAAGAAAAAATATTGTCAGCTGAAACAGAACTTCAGGATGTCACTGCATCTTCGGGTAACAAGGTCAACTCTTCTCCCTTCAGAACCAGTTCGGAAACCAGCCGGACCAGCGCTTTCCGCTCATCAGCCGGTCAGTACCAGGACATCAACCGGCAATTGGGGAGTTTCTATAAAGAGCCTGAATCCGAAGCAAACGGTCAGGAACAAGCGGCGCTGGAAGAACGCATCGGGGAACTGGAGCGACAGCTTCAGGAAAAAAACGAAGCGGAGCAGCAACTTGCCCTGGTTGAGAAATCCTATGAGATTGCTGCCAGGTACATGCCTGCAGATAAAGCTAAGTCGGAAACGGCAGCTGCACCTGTACGGAATGCTTTGGAAACAAAAAAGGAAGCCGTTTCTCTACCTGTATCACAAGTGTCCGCCAAAGTGGTTTCGCTTCTCGCAGCTCCCGTACCTGATTCTGTATTTATAAACGAATATACAAAACCCCGTAACCTGGGTTTTCATACAGTTGCCGGGGAGGAGACGAATTCGACAAAGAACACTATTAGTGCCTGCGTTGATAAAACGGTAACTATTACCAACGGTCAGGAAGTTCAGTTACGCATTCTGGAGCCAATACATGCCGGGAAAATACTGGTCCCGGAAAATACGCTTGTGTCCGGTTCTGCCCGGATTTCGGGAGAACGGATGAACATCTCGATAACCCATATCCAGTATGCCGGGAACATTATTCCCGTTAAAATGGAAGTTTTCGATATGGACGGTAATCCGGGAATTTCTGTGCCGGGTTCGGAAGAACTCAATGCAGTAAAGGAAGTCGCTGCCAATATGGGCACATCAATGGGAAGCAGTATTACCATTACCGACGATGCCGGTTCGCAACTGCTGGCAAATTTGGGACGGAGTGTCGTTCAGGGAGCCTCACAATATGCCGGTAAAAAGATGCGGGCAGTGAGGGTTACCCTTAAAGCCGGGCACCGGGTATTATTGCTCCCCTCCGCACAGTAAACAAGATTTTTCACCACTAAAATATCCAAAACAAACAAGTTCAATTAAAACAAAGAAAGTATGAAGAAAATTATTTTGATGCTTGCTTTTACAGCAATGCTATTTGCGGTTAACGCACAGGAGAAACCCACAACCGGGGACTATTACAACGGACTGACACGTCCGCTGACTTTCGACCGAATGATTCCGCCTTACGCACTGGAAGTAACTTTTAATAAAACTGTACATATTATTTTCCCATCGGCTATCCGGTATGTGGATTTGGGTTCGTCGGATTTGCTGGGTGCCAAAGCTGACGGTGCAGAAAACGTACTGCGTGTGAAAGCCGCTGTCCGCGACTTTTCAAGAGAAAGCAACCTTGCCGTGATTACCGAAGACGGAGCGTATTACACTTTTAATGTAAAATATGCCGATGAGCCGGCGAAGCTTTCTGTGGAAATGGCCGATTTCATCCATGACGGGGAGGCCGTGAACCGGCCCAATAACTCGCTGGATATTTACCTGAAGGAACTGGGGCAGGAATCGCCACTGCTGGTCAGGTTGATTATGAAATCGGTTTACAAAAACGATAAACGGAAAATCAAACACATCGGTTCCAAACGTTTTGGGATACAATACACACTCAAAGGATTGTATGCCCACAATGGGTTATTATACTTCCATACACAACTGAAGAACGCTTCACATGTGCCTTTTTCAGTGGATTATATCACTTTTAAAATTGTGGATAAAAAGGTAGCCAAGCGCACCGCTATTCAGGAGCAGGTCATATATCCCCTCCGCGCTTACAACAATGTTCAGGAAGTTGGAGGTAAAACCACTGAACGCATGGTTTTTACACTTCCCAAATTTACCATCCCCGATGATAAACATCTGTTGGTGGAGTTGCACGAAAAGCAGGGCGGTCGGCACCAGTCATTTTTTGTGGATAATGCAGATTTGGTTCGTGCCAAAGTGATTAACGAATTGAAAGTGAAATAATGAGAGCTGCAGTAATTTTAATAGCAACGGTGCTGTGCTTTGTCCTGAGCAACAAAGCACACGCCCAGCGTGCCCTGCCGGGGATGCAGGGTTTACAAATAACCGGAGGAATGGTTGACGGAATCTGGTCAAAAGATAACAACAATGAATCAGGGTATTACTTTGGAGCAGCGATGGCTACCTACAGTAAAAAAGCCAACAAATGTGTTTTCGGTGCGGAGTATCTAAGACGGAATTACGCTTATGAAAACGGTTGTATCCCGGTGGAGCAGTTTACCGGGGAAGGTGGGTTTTACTACAATTTCCTGTCAAGCCGGGGAAAAACGGTTTTCTTCTTTATTGGTGCATCGGCGCTGGCAGGATATGAAACCGCAAACCATGGAGAAAAACTACTCGATGATGGGGCCTCCCTTCAAAATGATGACGGATTCGTTTATGGCGGTGCGGTTACGCTGGAAATGGAGAGCTACATAACCGACCGGGTTGTTTTGCTGCTGAGAGCACGTGAGAGGGCAATGTTTGGTTCTCCCATCAGCCGTTTCGGGTTTCAGGTAGGTGCCGGTATTAAAATAGTAATTAAATAAAAAGAGAACCCAATGAAAAAATTTTTAATAAATACTTTATACCTGTTATCGTTAATCGCAATAACAAGTGCCTGCAACGAAGATATTGATATTAGGCAGGATTATGAGTTCGAAGTTAATCATCTTCCTGTACAGAAAAGTATAAAAAAGGGTGAAACTGCTGAAATCCGTTTAGAGCTGGTTAGGTCAGGTCGTTGGAAAGGCGCTGAATACTACATGCGGTATTTTCAGCCTGACGGAACGGGTGAGTTGAAAACAGAAGACGGTTTGATATTCAAGCCGAATGACCTGTACGAAATCTCAAAGGAAACATTTAGGCTGTATTATACTTCGCAGTCAGAAGACCAGCAGGTCATTGACTTGCATTTCCTTGATAATTTTGGGAATATGGTCACCCTGACTTTTAGTTTTAACAATGAACCTGGTGAAGAAGAATAGTAATTTTTCTTTTAAGTGTAAGCACCCGGCCACAACCCGGGTGTTTATTTTTTAATGTTAATGAATCATCTTACAACTTACTATCAAAATTGTGAAAGTTTTTGTAGTTATGTTGTTAACCCAATATAGTTTGAGAGGAATTAACAGTTTTATCAGGCGAAATTATTCCAACAAATCCTTATACAGTTATTATGTCTTTAGAAAATCCGATTAATGGTTATGGCGGTTATAATGCCATTGAAATCGACAAAGGAGTTTTGCTGTTTTCAAGAACAAGTGAAGGCTTTAAGCTTTTTCACGATTATATGGGTTTATTTATGGATAATCTTTATAACCCGTTGTGCAACAACACCTGTTTTAATCTTCATTATATCGAGTCGAGTGCCCCTGAGTTACGGGAGAAATGTGATATTGCCCTGAAGTATCCCGAAAAACATTTGCCACTGAAAATCCCGGTAAAAGACGAATGTTTTACCGACACAAATGTTTTGGCTGATAGTTTAACTGTGAAGAAAAATGGATGGGAGCCCACCCCTGAACAGATACAGAAAATAACAGATTATGTAGTTGGCGTTCATATACCAGTCAGGGGCGATACCTTTAATATAAGTACCTTGCAGGAGATAGCCGGAGGTGAATCCTACAACAGCCTTTTACTTGACGGTAGCATGGCGGACTTTAAATACGAAAAGGAGTTTGTTAAGCTGGCCGGAAAAATGGAAAAATGTTCTGACAGAACTAAAATCCAAACTTTTGCCCAGGAAATGAAAGATATGGCCTCAGAAATATTAAAATGTGATTATCCGAATATTCGTAAAAAATCTCAACCCAGCTTTAATAATGAAAGGCATATTGCCCGGATACCACTGCAAAAGAAAAAAGGACACGGGGTGTAAATGGTACCAACAAAGCCAACAAAAGCGTTATATTGAAAGCCTTAACCCTTGTCAAGGTATTTATTTTCAAAATTTATGTTGAATAGAGAGATGATTCGGATTATTGGTAATTCAATCACCTCTTTTTATTTCAGCAGGAGAGTACCGCTCTTTCGGGTAGTTTCCCTTTTTTATGGATAGGTGAAAGATAGTTCACATTTTCCTCTGAAGAAGGTTTATGTCTCACCGATAATACCAGTGATGTCGATGGTAAACAAAAAGTAAAAAACAGAAGATACAATTTGTTTATTTTTTAATTTTAAACTCAAAACCATAACTAGTAGTTCCAGAACCGAAAAATTCTAAATATAAAAAAGAAGAGCCTTGTAATAAAAACTACATACCGTTTTATAAGAAGGTCTTTCCTTATATTATATCTATCATAGTTAGCAACAAGTTTAATAAACCAATCTGCGAAGAATAAATCTAATTGATTAATGAATAAATATGAACATGGAAAAAACTTTGAATAAAAGAAGAATTAAAATTTCTTACATCTATTTATTGATTGGATTTATTTTCCTTTTCTTTTTTAACGGCAGATGGATTTTACCAATTGCTGCTTTTGTCGCACCGATTTTTCTCATTCGTTTTTTACGGTTTCAAAAACCATTTAAAGGATTTCTGATAATTGTTCTTGTTGGTTGGGTGTCAAACATATTCGTCTGGAAGGGCATGTTGCCCATGTCAGGTTTTTTCTACTACATGGTTTCTTTTATGATGAGCGTATTTACTTCGCTGACATTTTTGTTAGACCGAATTTACACTCAAAAATTTAAGGGAATCGTTTCGACACTCATATTTCCGGCTGTTTATGTGATAATGGACTATATTACCATATTAACCAATCCTTCAGGTTCATACGGAACTTTGGTTCACACCCAATCATCATTGCCTTTATTACAGCTTGTCTCAATTACTGGCATTTGGGGAGTAGTATTTTTAATTACGTGGACAGCATCAATTATCAATTGGCTTTGGGACAATCATTTTGAGAAAAATAAAGTTTATTCGGCGTTTGGGGGATTTGGCATTCCTTTTTTCGCAGTAATTCTATGGGGGCAAATAAGATTGTCTTCAACAATTGATTCACCAACTGTAAGAATTGCTTCAATAAATAGCACTAAAACAGAGTATCATCACCGTATGACAACAAATTTTGACTCTTTGGTTGAAAAGGCAAACCAGGGATTTTTAAGAAATTGTGAAACAGCAGCTTCTTCAGGTGCCAAAATAATATTTGGAAGAGAAACAATCATCAGTTTGCCCGTTAATAAAGAAACTAACTTCATCGAAAAAGCTAAAACAATTGCAATACGTGATAGTATCTACATTGGAATTCCTATCCATGTAATACCGGAAGAAAACTCTAATGAAAATCCCGAAAACAAAATAACCTGGATTTCTCCAACAGGAGAAATACTATTTACATATCATAAGGCAAGGCCAACTTATCCGGGTGAATGCGATTATGGAGATGGGGTTATTAAATATTTTGATTCGCCTTATGGAAGAATTGGTTCAGCCATTTGCTTCGATATGGATTTCCCATCTTTGATTAGTCAAACCGGCAAAATGAACATTGACATTATGTTAGTGCCCGGTAGCGACTGGAAAGAAATTTCGCCATATCATAGCTATGTAGCATCTGCAAGGGGCATTGAAAATGGTTTTAACATGGTTAGGTCGACATTCAAAGGATTTTCTGCCTCCTTTGATTATAAGGGACAACTTTTATCGTCCAATGACTTTTTTAAGACCGATGAAGTAATTTTATACTCAGATATGCCTGTAAAAGGACAAAAAACGATTTATTCATTTTTAGGAGATTATTTTGCATGGCTTTGTATTATATTCTTTCTCTCAATGAGTTTTGTTTACGTTAAAAATAAGTGGATTAATATAAAAAAGAGATGAAAACCTACTGCTAACACTAACTCTGTTTATAAAACATGGCAGGGCTGGTACGTTTCATACACTCACCGTTATGGGCAAAAATGACACTATAAGCATGAAAAAGTATATTTTAATATTGTTTTTGTCTTTTACATGGTTTACAAATAATCCACTTTATAGTTGCACTGTTTTTATGGGAACAAGAGACAGTTTGACTCTTGTTGGCAGTAATGAAGATTATAAAAAAAGTAATTCCCAAATTTTTATTGTCCCGGCAAATAACGGTAAATATGCTTATGCTTTGTTTGGGTACAACGGTTCTGAACAATCGGGTGTCAATGAGAAAGGATTATTTTGGGATGGATTAAGGGCATATCCATATGTTACAACTGATAATTCCTCACAGAAGCCCAATATTGGCGGAAATGTACTGTGCAAAATACTTGAAGATTGTGCTACGGTTGATGAAGTAATACAACTTTTTGAAAAATACTACTGGGAAGGATTCCAACTTTCACAACTAATGGTTGTTGACAAAACTGGTGAAAGTGCCATAATTACTTGCAGTAAAAATGGGCTGGTAGTTACAAAAAGAGAAAAAACTTATCAGGTCTGCTCAAATTTTAGAATTTCACGTAATGAAGACATTAAAAAAGCGCATTGGTATAGTATCGGGTTTGGAAGATTCAATAAAGCAAAAAAACAACTACAAAACCTGGACTTAACAGAAAATAACTTTCTTTCCATTCTAAAAGCAACCCGGCAAAATAATGTTTTTGCCAAAACCATATATTCCACTGTTTTTAATCTGAATACAGGAGACATTCTTTTATGTGTTAACGGAAACTTTTCCCGACTTGCAAAAATCAACTTGCCTGAAGAATTTAAAAAAGGCAAGCACTCCTATTATTTATCGGATTTGGTTAACCTTACAGGCGAAGACAAAAGGCAGATAGAAATTTCAGATGACGACTTCCTGACAAATTCCGATAAAATATTTTTAGACAAAGATTGGCAACAAACTACAAAAAAACGTAAGGCAAAGTTCTATAGGACTATAGAGAAAGAATCAGGACATTACCTTATGAGAGATTTCTACATGAACGATACTTTGCAGGGAGTAGCACATTATTCGAGTTTAAATCCTGAAATTATTGACGGTGAATATTTTGAGTATTATGAAAATGATAAAATTAAAGTGACTGGATATTTTAAGCACCGACTGAAAGATAGAGAATGGAAGTATTGGTCTATAGATGGAACCTTGGAAAAAACAATCAAATTTTCAGAAGGAATTAAAAAAGAACGACCGCCTAACAATGTGCACAAAGCATGGCAGAACTGCCACGTTTCATACACTTTATTTTTAGCGTTATTAAAGACCAAAATAGTATGACAAGAAAATTAATAAACCTAAAATCCGTCATTCTAATAATCCTTTTTTCAATGAATGGATGTGCCGATTCGGAGACTGTAACCGGATACTGGACAGGAGTAATAGAAATGAATGGAAAGAAAGTAGATTTAGTACTTGACCTGAATTCAGAAAGGCAAACATTTTCGAGTTATGATTTAATGCTGATAAATCAACCAATAAGTGGTTTGAAAATAACAAACACCAATATCAGTTTTTCACTATTGCTCGATGTTGAACTGCATTTTAAAGGAGAACGAAAGAACAACCAAATAAAGGGAACCGTTGAAATGCAAAACGGACCGCCAAATATGAATATGACTTTTGATTTAACAAAACAACCCAACACTCCGGATAAGCCATATTCTGTTGAAAATATGACAATAAAAAGCAAAGATGTTGTCCTGGTTGCCGATTATTACAAACAGAAAGCCAACGGAAAATTCCCTGCAATAGTTTTATTACACGGGTCGTCAACAAATCTGAAAAGTGATTATTTATATGATGCTGACTATTTTGCCAAACAAGGATTTGAGGTTTTAATATTTGATAAAAGGGGAAACGGAGAATCAACAGGTGAATATTTTACCTCAGGTTATGACGAAATAATTGACGATGCCATTGCCTGTTTGGAAATTCTCAGCAAAAAAGAAAGTGTTGACAAAAGCAAAATAGGTCTTTGGGGTTATAGTCAGGGAGCAATGCTTTTGCCCCGAATTGCATCGAAAACAGATATTCCGGCGTTTCTTATTGCAAAATCACCTGAGATAATTAGTGTTACAGAAGCTGCTGCTTTTTCTGATAGTCTAAGAGTTGTGAATCTCAGCGGGTCGAATTTTAATGGACAAATTGCGGCAGAAAGCCATAGGCAAGTTGAAAGAATGATTAGAAAAGGAGATGATTATAAGTCCATTGAAGAGTTTATTCATCAAAATGCACAAAAATACCCCTTTATGAACCAAACCGGATTACACGACAGAATAAATATTAATGAAAGAGAGTTTAATGGGTTCTATTGGAAAGGCAGAACTGAAAATATTTATTCCTATTGGAAAAATCTGAACCTCCCGACACTTGTTTTATTCGGAGAAAGAGACAGTTTTGTTGATGCTAAAAGAAATACATCCATTTTAAAGAGTCTGAATAATGAAAACATTGAGATAATACTATTTCCAAAAGCGAATCATGTACTAAAAAAATCATTTGACCCAACCATTGATACCGAATTTGATTTTCCAAGATTAACTGAGGGGTATTCCGAAAAGGTTGAAAAATGGATTGAAAAAGAAATAGCGAAACGCTAATAAAGAACTGAGCTTAAAAGCAGACAAAAACCTATTGTGTGTTTGACCAAAAAAAGGGCTATAAAAGCCCTTCATCTGCGAAGCTCATATAACCTTCGCCGGTTATAATCAGGTGGTCTAAGAGTAACAGGCCAACAGCTTTACAGCCTTCTTTCAGTTTTTGGGTAATTGTTATATCTGCCTGGCTGGGTTTATGGCTGCCACTTGGATGATTGTGAGAAAGCATTACCGACGAACAGTTCGCTTTCAGTGCAGTTTGCAGGATAATCCGTATATCTACTACCGTGCCGTCCAGCCCACCTTTGCTGATACAGCTTATTCCAATTACCCGGTTGGCACGGTTCAGAAACAATACGTTCACTTCCTCGTGGTGTTCCATGCAATCTTTATGCGCCTCGGCAAATATCTGCGAAGCGTCTTCCGAACATTTAACAACAAATCGTTCTGAAGCTTTTACATTGTCTTTATAAGAAACTGTAATTTCCGGAATGGAGAAATAATTAACTTTCATAATGCAAAAATTTTAATGGTTCAACACTAATTTTTTGCTTTCAATACAACAGGTAATCAGCGACTTCGTGCAAGGTTTTTGCAAAGAATACTACCCGCAGGTGTGGAGATTGTTTGTAAAACCCGCAGGGCATGACCTTGCAGCTTGTCAGTGATTTACCTGTAATTTTGCCTGAAAATTAGAGGGAGAAACCGCTATAAAAGGCTTTTTGTTACTTTTTCTCCGCTCAGGTGACCGGCTCATGGAAAAAGTAACGGGTGGTTTGGCCCGCCCGTCTGTTTACTTTGGTTGTTTTATTTTCTCAAGTTGGGATAACATATGCCTGTAGTTTTCACCAACCGTTTGTCCCGATGGCATTTTGTACGGACTGTCTTTGCAAAGCTTACATTGCTCAATTGCCTTGTCCAAATCCGTTACCTCAATTCTTGCTCCTGTAATATCGGTTATCGTCGCTTTCATTGTCCCAATATTTTAGATACATACCACTTATCAGAATAGTTGTTGCCCAGTAAGGTAAACACGCCACTAAAATTGCTGTTATCAGCAAATTGTTTGGCTTCCAGTATGGAATCAAATTCGCCTAACTTTCGAAACCCGATAAAGAGTTTATACATTTCATTCCTCTTAGCCAGCCATTTATCGCGACGACTCCGGCACTCTCCCAAAGTTGGGGCTGCTGTAGAAAACAGTTCCCCGTCTGTGTGCCGGTAATCGTACTGGTAAAATGTTTGATTTGGGCGGTGTGCCGGACGAAATGTTGTATAATTTTCATTCCCATGCTCACAGGTTGAACACCCTCTATTACTGATTGAATTATCCGTTTTCATGATTTTAATTTTAGATTAGTTCATCAATTGATTTTACCGGGATATTTTTAACCAGCCACTTTTTAAGGGAACTCATGTCCCCGGTGGTAATAATGGCACACACGTCGTTTATTTGTGTAAAGCGAGAAGATTCGTAGTTGTCAACCCATTCTTTTAGGTTGACCCTTTGCCATTTGGTGTAGTCCCTGACAAAATCCCGGTCTATTTCCCGAATGGTTTTCGAAAAAGTTACCCTGATAGTTTGGTATTTGTCGTCAATAATTTCCAGATATCGTACTGAGCCAAACCCATCTGACAGACGGGCAAACGACCAGTTGTATTCAAATTGTTCATTACCCCAAACGTGCGGTTCATCGAAACGTACTTTTACATGCGCTGCGTGTTGGTCTTTTGTAATTTCCTCAATCACTCCGGTAACCATCATGCCTGTAAAAATACACTTACAACGTTTTCCTATTATGCTGTTATTTACTTCTGTCGGTTTCATCTTTATTTTTCTCGTTGTTTCAAAGGAAATTTCCCAACCTTATTAATATTTAAGCTATTAATCTCTTTTGGATGAGGGGCATGTTTTTTTTCACAAGCCTTAATATCCTGTTGTGGTATTCTGTATTTTCATTGCATAGCCCCCTGCTTTGGAGTACCTGTAATTTTGAGAGGGATAGTTCAATGGTCTCCAATCGCTGCTCATCAATACGTGCTGAAAGGATAAGCGAATCGGTTTTCATGTGGTAATCGTTCGTAAAAACACAGTGGTGCAAGACATCACCTTCCTGTATGACTTCTTCCACGCTTTCAAGTACTCTTACCTGTACCAACCCATCAGTAAAGCAGATGCCAAAAAACCGGGATTTCATTTTCAGAAATTCAGTTTCATCTTCCAACGCCTTCTTTTTAGCTTCTTCCCGGCGTTCCCGTTCTATGCGTTCCCTTTTTTTCCTCATATACCTGTCATGTTCCCTTTGCAGGTTGGCAGGGCAAACATATTTGGCGTTGTGCAGGTCTTTGCCGAAAAACCGGAGCAAATCCATGTAATCGCACCACATGGAAGCATCCTCTATTTTATAGTTGCTGCGAATGCAGATGCGGATGGAAGCCCAGTAATTGTTGATGTTCCGATGGTTATTGAGCGCAAAGAATTTGAAAAGCTCTGTTTGCCCTGCTTTCAGCAAAGTTTCGGCTTTATTTTCTACGAGCAGGAACTGGAAGAAATCAAATGGGGTCAAGCCGAAAAACCGTTTGGTATAATCACTTCGTTTAATTTCGGGGATTAGTCTTTGCCGGGAATAAACACAGGTTGGCGTAATGTTGTACAACGGCTTTTCATGGCGAAGTTCGAGCGGACTGTGAAAACTCCAAGTATGGACGAAAAAGCCCATTGGCTTCAGCCTTGCCATTGTTGCATGTTTACCGTCAGGGGCTATCCAGCGTTGTACTACCTCCGAGTGATAATACCGTGCTTTTTCCCCGACTTTTGCCCTGTAATCGATATAAATGAACCGTAATACCTGAAACCCTTCGCAAGCTGCAATAATACAGAGATACTGGTAATCATCGAACACACGTTGCCTTGTATCTTTGACAATTAGTTTTGTATTGCATTTCGGACAGGTGCAATGTTTTTTTGCTGCTGTTTCTGTCCATGAATGCCCACATTCGAGACAGGTTATGACCCTATTTTTCGTCCTGCGCCCGATGTGTTCTATACAGTTCCGGTAGCCCCATTTAACCTGTGCTTCGGTAACCGGGGGCAGTTTTTTACTTGCCTCCGTTATTGTCTTTTGGAATTTATTTCGTGGTTTCATTTCTTAAAAGTTAAATAGTGATTGTTGATTGGCTGTTTCAGGCTGCTTCACCCTTTTAGGAGCTTGTGTGAGTTTGGCATAAGCCTCGTTTTGAACCCTTTGCAGGGCTTCTTTGTGTGCCTGTTGCTTTTCTTCTTCGGTAAGCTCAACAACATGGTTGACCACTACCTGACAATTGACAGGGTTTCCAATATCAATATTGTCTTCATCGTAATAGTGTACCGCCATAGAATAGATTTCGTCATCAGCGAAGCCGTTGCAGCCTGATTTTTGAACGGTATTGAGGATGTAAGTCACGCAATCGTCTATATTCTTCTCAGGTTTGGAATATTGAAGTGAGAACAATGCATCGTTCTCTGCCCGTTGGTCTAAATATGCCTTTATGGTGTTTTTAAAATGATTTGATGCTTTCATATCTTGTAGAATTGTGGGACAACGAATTGTCCCTATGAAACTTTCGTTTTAATCCAATCCGAAATAGCAGGCTAAACGCTGTTCTTTTGACTTGGGAAATATCCAACCTGCGATTTTTTCGCCTTTAAAAGTCAATCGGTTGTTAAACCGTCCGCCCATCGCTTTGAGTTCGTCTTTAATTGGCTTGGTATTTCCGAAAACTGCTACTGCTTTTGCTGAATACTCTACCATTGTGCAATTTGCTTTATCTTCCAATTTGGGGTTATCTGTCGGTGTCCCGTCAGGCTTATTTATGCGAATGTTTTCTTCGTTGCCTGCGATGTATGCGAATTCCTCAATCGTTCGGGAGCGGTCATATACAGGCACTTTTTCAATTATCCACCCGTGATATTTGCTTTCTCCCAGATAGTAGCCTGCGCCCATGCTGTATTTTTCCCGATGTTCGTAATCCTGATTGAATTCCGAGAGGTAAGCCGTTTCTTCGAAATTGGAGGCGTGTTTGCGCATCTCTGAAAAGATGTCCCTTTTATGTGTGGAAAAACCTAAAATGACGGTGCGCTGTGTGCTGCTTGCAAAGTAGTCGCTTTGCATGTCGCTTTCATCCTGCTTCAACCTTGCCACAATAACAGCCTGTGCATCTTCGGGGAATATCTCTGTAAAGCGTTTGCGACCGACCTGTTTTACTTCGCTAATCCTTATCCGCTCTTTTTCGGCTTCGTCTTCCTCCGCTTTGGCTTTCGATTGTGCTTCCTGAAGGAGAATAGCTACCTCAAAAGCATCCATAAATTCCGGTTTTATATCATCGTAGTACCTGCCAATGCCGAATTTTTTGGATAAGGGGTTTATTATGTCGGTCCTGTCCATAGCTTTGGTGTCGGTATTGATTAGATGATACATAAATCCCCGGTTGTTGATGTGTTCCACTTTGTAAACCACATAGCGGGATTCACTCATCGCATAACCATAACCGATAACAACCTGATTTTCCTTCACCACCTGTACTTCGGTATCGGTGGTAGCTTTTCCGAATAGTGAATAATACTTTGCCATTGTTTTTCCTTTTAAAAGATTAATGAAACCAGCAAAGCCAAAATGATTATGAGAACGAGAAGAGAGACAAGGCAGGACGCCAGTTGTTTGATAACTGCCCAACCGAGGTATAAACCCAAGAGCACCCAGATAAATTCAGTTCCCCAAACGTAGAAACCCAATGCTATCAGAGCGATTTTCACCACCAGTTTTATGTTGGTTGGAAGGTAGGTAGATCGTTGTTTCCTATTTTTTACTGTGCTTCTCATAATTTCTGACTTTTTTTTTATGCCGTATCGGAGCCGGTGAGGAGTGACCGTGTTTCAGGGGCATGGGAAAGTAGTGTTTAGCCGATGTCAAATTTTTTGCGGGGAATACGCTCGTCAGAAAAGGAAGAGGAAGATTTTCCGCAAAACCGTCAGGCTTGAATTTGCATCGGCGTTAAGAACACGAAAATACTTTCGCTCCTGAACACGGTCGCTCAGGGGCACCAGATACACCGCTAAAGGGGAAGAAATTTCAGGAGAGAAGTACAGTAAAAACTAAATGTAAACATCCGGCGATTTCACAATGTAATTGCAATTTGAAAAAATTGTTTTTGCGCCAAAAGCTGCCATTATCAAGACATAAAATGTCATCACATGACTGGCACACAAATCGTTAGTTGACGTGCCTTATTTTTATGGGAAAGGCAAATGAACAATGAATAATAATGAACAAATATTAATGACCGGATACCAAGTGAAACGCAATGGATTGTGAAGGCGGACATAAAATTTCACCTGAACGGGCAGTTAAACTTTTGAAACAAGATGGAATTGATGTTACCATAGAACAGGCAAAAGTTATACTTGATTTCATGTATGAAATGGCAGAGATTGTTGTTGAACAATTTCTGGATACACCGGGATAATTTTTTAAATTTACAGGGACAAGTATAATTTTATCATGAGAATTGCAGATTTATATATTCGTGTCAGTACCGATGAACAGGCCGATAAAGGCTACTCCCAGCGAGACCAGGAAGAACGGCTGACCAAGTATTGCGAAATAAACAATATCGAAGTCCGCAAAGTCGTTTTTGAGGACCATTCAGCAAAAACATTCAAGCGTCCGGCCTGGACAAAGTTATTGGGTGAATTGCGGAAACGCCGGGGCCAATCGGATTTAATTCTTTTTACCAAGTGGGACAGGTTCAGCCGAAATGCAGGCGACGCCTATCAAATGATCAGTACACTTCGCAACCTGGGTGTTGAGCCACAAGCTGTAGAACAGCCGTTGGACTTATCCATTCCTGAAAATAAAATGATGCTTGCTTTTTATTTGGCAGCCCCTGAAGTGGAGAATGACCGTAGGGCGCTGAATGTCTTTCACGGAATGCGCCGTGCAAAGAAAGAAGGCCGCTGGATGGGAACGGCACCGATAGGGTACGCGAATAAAGTTTCAGAAACCGGAAAAAAGTACATTGCTCCGAGAGAGACAACCGGAAAGATCATGAAATGGGTATTCGAAGAACTTGCCCGAGAGCAGTTTAATACGGAGCAATTATGGAAAATGGCAAAATCCAAAGGATTAAAATGCAGTAAAAATGCGTTTTGGCTGGCCATCAGAAATCCACTTTATTGCGGGAAGATATTTATTCCAAAATACAAGGATGAAGAGAGTTACTTTGTAACTGGTCAGCATGAGCCTTTGATTACCGAAACTTTGTTTTATAAAGTACAGGATGTACTTGATGGGCGCAAAAAGCTTCAGCGGACAAAAATACTTGTCGATGATAATTTGCCATTAAGGGGCTTTCTCATCTGTCCACAATGCGGACGGTTGTTGTCGGGGAGTGCATCAAAAGGAAGAACAAAATATTATCACTATTATCATTGTACGGGAGGTTGTGATTTCAGGCACAGTGCAATTGATTTAAACGAAAAGATTGTTGATAAAATAGGCGAATATGTACGCCCAATCCCTAAGTTGAAATTGTATAAACAAGTTATCGTGAACCGTTATAACGAAAAAACGAAAGCACAAAAGGGAGATATCAAGCAAATAAAGTTGCAGTTACAGGAAGAAAATAAACGGCTTTCGAAAGCAAGAGAATTGCTTTTATGTGGAGATATTGAGGCTGAAGACTACCGCATAATGAAATCTGAAATTGAAACGCGAATTACCAGACTTGAAGCGAAATTAACTGGCTCCATAAGTGATTCTGAAAACATAGAACCCTTATGGGACAAGGCGATTAGCAGTATTTCCAACCTTGATTCATTATACGAGAATGGCAGCATTACCCAGAAAAGAAAAATTATTGGTTCGGTCTTCCCCGAAAAATTAACATTTGACGGAATTCAATTTCGAACCACCAGAATCAATGAAGCGTTGGAATATATGTTGTTGATAGATAGCAAAATAGGAGGCAAAAAAAACGGGACAAATTCATCAATTTTGAATTTGTCCCGTAAGGTGAACCTGAAGGGACTCGAACCCCTAACCTCCTGATCCGTAGTCAGGTGCTCTATCCAATTAAGCTACAGGTCCAGTAATTGTTGAAGAACGTTTCTGCTTTAAAAAAGCGGTGCAAATATAACACTTTTTGACAAACGAAGTCAAACTTTACCGGTACTTTTCCATTTTGTCGCCGATTGTTACGTTTTTGTGAAAATCGACCTGAATTTTCAGGTTGGATAACATGCGCTGCGTGCCGGCATTGTTACAGGCTTCGTGTACCTTTTCAAGCAACACGGGCAGATCTTCAAATGTGCATTCAACCACTGTTTCAAACGGACAAATCTGATGATAAAAACCTGTTGACTGAATGGCTTCTATGGCCTTGTCAACCAGTTCGTATTTAACTCTCCCATCGGCTTCGGGCAAAACCTGAATGGCCACGTTAATCGTTCTCCTCTTCCAATTCATCGGGCAGTTCCAGATTATTTTGTTTGTTTATTATGTCCAGAATTTCGTTACGTGAGAGCACCTTCACGTTGGTAATAATCATGTCTTCCTCCAGAAAATCGCCATACTGGTTACATTCTTCCACTACATTGCCAAAAACCTGTCTGATGTCGGCTGTAACAGGCAACAACACCTGTGATGCTGAAAATCCTTCGGAGAAATCGATGGTTTCAAACTCACCATCTTCGGGTTTCAACCCAAAAATGAGTTCATCTTTCACCAGTTTCTGCTGCGTTTTTGTGAGCATTCTATTCAGGTTTCGGTTAATAAAAACCACGTAATACCTCAGCTTTTTCCCTTTTCCACCTAATCCGGTGGAAATAAAAAACTGCTGTTCATCAAGCAGCGAGGTTTGAATCAACATCCGGTTTTCCTGCACAGCAAGCACCGCCCAGCTTCGGAGATCACTATCTGCCTGTTCCAGAAACTTTTCCAGTGCACGGTAGGCTTTTACATCGTCGGTTCCGGCCAAACCAATTAAAATCTCCTTTTTTCTGTTAATTACTGTTTCGGACACAAAAAGCTCACCGGCAAATTGGAGGTAGTCGTTTTCCGCTCCCTCTTCCCTCACCTTCTTCGAAAACTCAAAGTACTCCATTTGAATTTCCAAATCAATCTGCTCTTCCAGAATATTGAAATTGTCGGGAAGATCTTCAAAAATCTTCTGAATGTCGTTATAAATGTTTTCGTCTTCCATCGGGTCTAAATAAGCGACAAAAATAGCCAGAACTTCTTACATTAAGAAATGAGTGATGAATTATTAGCCTGCTTTCATTTCATCGGAATTTCAATATATTTGCAGTCTTATTTTTATTTAATTCAAATTAAAAGAAGAGGGGATAATCTGATTGTGAAGTTGAGTGAGGTAAAATATCAGGATACTGTTATTATAACGAAGATACTTGGTCATGGATCGTTCCGGAGGCGAATTTCGGAAATGGGTTTTGTGAAGGGGAAAGAGGTAAAGGTGATAAAAAATGCTCCGTTTAAAGGCCCGTTTGAATTTAAAATACTGGATTACAACGTATCGTTGCGTAAGTCGGAAGCCGACCTGATTGAAGTAGTACCTGTAAGTGAGTTCGACAATTCACAAAACGGGACCTACGAAGGGGTAATCGACCGAAAAATAAGTCTGGTCAATCAGTCGGAACGTACCCACACCATCAACATCGCACTTGCCGGAAACCCCAACTCGGGGAAAACAACCCTTTTCAACTACATTTCAAAATCGAAAGAAAAAGTAGGAAACTACAGCGGGGTAACCATCGACATTAAAAAAGCGCAGCTGAAAACCAAAGGCTACACTTTCAACTTTTTCGATCTGCCAGGCACATACAGTCTCACGGCCTATTCAAATGAAGAAATATTTGTCCGGAAATTCATTTATGAACAAACTCCCGACATTGTAATAAATGTGATTGATTCGACCAATCTCGAGCGAAACCTTTTTCTCACTACCCAGCTTATCGACATGGACTTACGCATTATTGGCGCGCTGAACATGTACGATGACCTGGAGCGAAAAAAGATGCAGTTCAACTACGATGAACTTTCGCGACTGCTCGGAATCCCTTTTATTCCCACAATCAGCTCAAAGGGCATTGGCCTCGACAATTTAATTGATAAAGTAATAGAAGTTTTTGAGGGAAGGGACAAAGTAACCCGCCATGTGCACATCAATTACGGGAAAGACCTGGAAGATTCGATTCGGAAAATAAGGGGAAAAGTAAAAGAATTCAAACCGATTACCGATAAAATTTCATCACGCTTTCTGGCACTGAAACTGCTTGAAAAAGACCCCCATGTTCACGAATTGCTTTCGGAATATTCCAACATTGACGATATTATTAACACTACCGAAAGGGAAATAAAAAAAATAGAATCGCTGCAAAACGAAAACAGCGAAACGGTAATAACCGATGCCAAATACGGATTTATTACCGGGGCATTAAAAGAAACATTCAAAAACCCTTTCCGGAAGAAAAGGTCGAACTCGGAAAAAATAGACGATGTGTTGACCCACAAATATTTCGGGTTTCCTATTTTTACCGCCATTTTATTTATGATGTTTTACGCCACGTTCAACCTCGGAGCATATCCGATGGACTGGATTGATGCAGGCGTATTGGCTTTGGGCGATTTCATATCAACCATTATGCCCGAGGGCATGTTAAAAGATTTAATTGCCAAAGGCATTATTAGCGGTGCAGGTAGCGTTTTGGTTTTCCTTCCCAATATTCTGATTTTATTCTTTTTCATTTCGCTGCTCGAGGAGTCGGGCTACATGGCCCGTGCGGCATTCATCATGGATAAAATCATGCACCGGTTTGGGCTGCACGGAAGGTCGTTTATACCCCTCATTATGGGATTTGGATGCAATGTTCCGGCCATACTTGCCACCCGTTCCATGCGCAGCCGCGGCGACCGGCTGCTTACCATGCTCATCATTCCGTTTATGTCGTGCAGTGCCCGGCTACCGGTTTACATTCTCATTATTTCTGCATTCTTCAGTAACTATGAAGCACTGATTCTTATTGGTATTTATGCTGTAGGAATTGCCTTTGCCTTTATTACTGCACAAATTCTGAACAAAACGGTTTTCAAAAGCAAGGAAACGCCTTTTGTTATGGAACTTCCATCGTACAGGCTGCCCACATTCAGGAACATCGTTTATCACATGTGGGACAAAACACAGCATTACCTAAAAAAAATAGGTACGGTAATTCTGCTTGGCGTAGTTATCATTTGGGCTCTGGAATATTTTCCGCGGGAAACCCGGCAAACCCAACAGTTTTTGACACAAATAGAGTCGGTTGAAAAAAATGATGACTTGAAGCAAGCTCAAAAAGAAGAATTTATTACCGACATTGAACATGCCATGGAAGCCGACAGGCTGATTAATTCGTACCTGGGCAGAACTGGTCAGTGGATTGAACCAGTGATGCAACCGCTGGGATTCGATTGGAAAATGAGTATTGCACTTGTTGCCGGATTGCCTGCCAAAGAAATTGTGGTTAGCACAATGGGCGTATTATACCAAAGCAGCGATGAGGAATCTACGTTAAATCTTCAGCAAAAGCTACAAAACGAAGTGCATATTCGCGGCCCCAGAACCGGAGAAAAAGTATTTTCCATGCCGGCAGCTTTGGCTTTTCTTGTTTTCATTCTTCTCTATTTCCCCTGCATTGGGGTAATTGCTACCATTAAAAACGAAGCTGCATCGTGGAAATGGGCAGCCTTTGTTGTTTTTTATACCACAGGGCTGGCCTGGATAATGGCATTTATTGTTTTTAACATTGGAAATTTGTTTGTGTAGAGATGTTACAGGAAGTGCTTACATACGTTATTGTTGCCTTAGCCATTGGAATGGCTCTCTGGAAAATGTATAAAAAACTGGCAGGGAAAAAACGCAGAAAAAAACCGGATTTTAAAAATCAAACATTTACCATGGAGCATAATTGCCAGGAATGTATTGCGGAATGTATTTTACGTGATTCGCCGGCACTAAAAAGAAAAAATACGGAATTATGCGATACAACCGTGGTAAAAAAAGCTAAAGATTCCTGAGATTACGAATGGTTTCCTTTGGATTTTCAGAGCCAAACACAAAACTTCCGGCTACCAACACATCGGTGCCTGCTTCCAGTAACAGCCTGCCGGTTTCGTAGTTCACACCGCCATCCACCTCAATCAGGCACTCGGTTTTATTATCCAGAATAAGTTGTTTCAGCTGTTTCACTTTCCGGTAGGTATTTGGGATGAATTTCTGTCCGCCAAAGCCGGGATTAACCGACATCAGCAAAACCATGTCGAGATCGGAAATGATGTTTTCCAAAACAGCCACCGGTGTGTGCGGGTTCAGGCATACACTGGCCTTAACCCCAAGTTCTTTAATGGCAGTCACCGTGCGGTGCAGGTGCGGACAGGTTTCGAAATGCACCGTAAGCCATGAGGCTCCTGCTTTGGCAAACGCTTCGATGTATTTATCCGGCTCGGCAATCATAAGGTGAACATCCAGTGGTTTTTCGGCAATCTTTTTCACATGCTCAACAATGGGAATTCCGAAGGAAATGTTGGGCACAAAAACGCCGTCCATCACATCGCAATGAATAAATTCGGCTTCGCTCTGGTTTATCATTCTGATTTCGTCTCCCAGCCGGTTAAAATCGGCAGCCAGGATTGAAGGTGCAATTTTTGGTTTCATATCAACAATTCATTATTGCCCGAGATAGGCTTTCAGCAACCGGTTACGGTATTGGTTTCTCAGTTTTTTAATGGCTTTTTCCTTTATTTGCCGCACCCGTTCGCGGGTTAATCCAAATTCATCTCCAATTTCTTCGAGGGTATGAGCCGTAACCCCGTTTAAGCCGAAATAGTACCGTAAAATATCGGCCTCGCGGCTACCCAGTGTGGCAAGGGAACGCTCAATCTCTTTGCGCAGCGAGGTGTTCATAAGACCTGAATCGGGGCTGGGCGAATCCTCATTGAGCATGACATCGTACATGTTATTCACTTCCTCATCGCGTAAAGGAGCGTCCATGGAAATGTGTACGTTTGAGAAATTCATGGCATCTTCAATCAGCTCCGGTTTCGACTCCATTAAACTGGCCACTTCGTCGATGGTAGGATCGCGCTGAAACTCCTGTTCCAGCTTATTAAATGTTTTGTTGATTTTATTAATCGACCCGATTTTATTCAAAGGAAGACGCACAATGCGTGATTGCTCGGCAAGGGCCTGAAGTATGGATTGGCGAATCCACCAAACGGCATACGAAATAAATTTAAAACCCCGGGTTTCATCGAATCGCTCGGCAGCTTTTATTAAACCCAAATTTCCTTCATTAATTAAATCGGGCAAACTTAATCCCTGATTTTGATACTGCTTCGATACAGAAACTACAAACCTTAAATTGGCTTTGATGAGTTGATCGAGGGCATCCCGATCTCCTTTTCTGATTCGCTTGGCAAGTTCAACTTCTTTTTCTGAAGACAACAACTCAACCTTCCCTATTTCATGCAAATACTTATCTAACGATAAGGTATCGCGATTTGTGACTTGTTTGGTTATTTTAAGTTGCCTCATAAGGTTGGTCTTATCACATTCTTCCTACATCATCTTTTAAAATTCGAAATAATCAGGCTCAAAATTAATACAGTTTTTAAAATAACTATACGAAAATACAACCATTTTGTTAGCTGAAACATGCATAAAGAAAAATTGTTCAGCCTTTACAACGGTTTATACTTTTGTGAGAAGGTAATTTCTGAAAGATTGGAAATCGTTGTCCAGAGAAACATTTTTGCTTTCTCCCATCATAAATTCAGCCAGTTTAGCAGGCATGGGAACATTATTTTCTCCCACAACAGCCTCAACAGTTTCGGTAAATTTGGCCGGATGCGCTGTTTCAAAAAATACTCCTGCCTGACCAGAATTCATAAATTCTTCAAGCGCCTGGTAAGCACAAGCCCCGTGCGGGTCGCAGAGATATCCGAATTGGGAGTAAATCTTTTTTATGGTTTCCCTGATTTGCACATCGGAATACCGAAATCCTTTTAAAACCGATGAAATTTTTTTGTGGGAATGGCTATACAAATCAAGAATTCGGGCAAAATTGCTGGGTGCACCAACATCCATGGCATTGGCAATGGTTTCCACCGAAGGTCGCGGGGTATAATTGCCGGTTTTCAGATACTCATAAACCACATCGTTTTCGTTGTTGGCTGCCAGAAAATGTGCTACGGGAAGCCCCATTTCGCGGGCAAACAACCCGGCGGTGAGATTTCCAAAGTTTCCGCTGGGCACAGAAATAACAAGTTCTTTGTTTTGAAGAATTCCCTGATCCTTTAACCGTGCATAAGCATTAAAATAATAAAAGGCTTGCGGAAGAAAACGCGCTACATTAATGGAATTGGCCGAAGTTAACAGCAACTTTTTATTCAATTCTCTGTCGGAAAAGGCAGTTTTAACCAAATGCTGGCAATCGTCGAAAGTTCCGTCCACTTCCAGTGCAGTAATATTTTGACCTGGCGTGGTAAACTGCGACTCCTGAATTTTGCTCACTTTTCCTTTGGGATACAAAACATGCACATAAATTCCTTCAACGCCCAGAAATCCGTTGGCCACGGCACTTCCGGTATCGCCCGAAGTGGCCACAAGCACATGCACATGGTTGTCGTTTCCGAACAGAAAGTAGTTGAGCAACCGCGCCATAAACCGGGCGCCCACATCTTTAAACGCCAGCGTTGGCCCGTGAAACAGTTCCAGCGACCAAATATTTTCTGTGATTTTCACTACCGGACAGTCGAACTGCAGGGTATCGTAAACAATCTCTTTCAGGCTGGTTTCATCCACATCTTCGCTAAAAAACTTTTGGGCAACCTCAAACGCAATTTCCTGAAAAGAAAGATTTTGAATATTTTCAAAAAAATCCGTTTCAAATTTTTCAATCCGCTCGGGCATAAACAACCCTTTATCGGAGGCGAGCCCTTTTATTACTGCTTCTTTCAGGGTTACGGAAGGGGTATTTCTGTTGGTGCTGTAATATCTCATAGCGCTAAAAACTTTCGGATAAACTCATCTCCTTTCAGCAAACCAAACGAACCATTTTTTACACTGAATTCATCGTAAACTTCCACTTCGTCGGGTTCAATGCCTGGTTTGTAAATCACAAACGGTACCGGTTCGCGGGTGTGGGTTTTCAGGGCGCAGGGTGTGGGGTGATCGGGCAGAATGGCAATGGCCACCGGCTCTTCCATTTTTTGGATTTCTTCCAGAATGTATTTCACTACCCTTTGGTCCAGATATTCAATGGTTTTTGTTTTGAGCTCCACATCGCCTTCGTGACCGGCCTCGTCGCTGGCCTCGATGTGCAGGTACACAAAATCGTTCGTTTTCAGCGCCTCCAGCGTTGCTTTTGCTTTCCCCTCGTAGTTGGTATCGTACAATCCGGTAGCGCCTTCCACATGAATAACTTTCATTCCGGCATAAACACCTATCCCCTGCACCAAATCCACTGCCGAAATCACGGCGGATTTATCTATGCCGAACATTTCCTTTAATGTGGGCATCTGAGGCTTATACCCCGGCGACCATGGCCAAATGCTGTTGGCTATGGCTTTCCCGTTTGCTAAACGCTTTACATTAACCGGGTGATCTGCCAGAATTTCCTGCGAATTCAAAATCAGTTTGTTTAAAAGTTCAGCCGTTTGGCTTGCACTTTTTGTTTTGGTACTCACAAGCATGTCTCTGAACGGAGCCCCAGGCACATCGTGCGGAGGTGTGCAATTCAGTTCCTTGTTTCCACCCTTTACCACCAGCAGGTGCCGGTACGAAACTCCCGGATAAAATTTCACACGGTCGTTGCCCAGTTTTTCATCCAGAAACTGAATCAGTTCTTCCGCTTCTCCGCTGGAAATATGGCCTGCCGAATGATTCATCAAAATTTCGTTTTCGATGGTGAGCAAGTTGCAACGCAGTGCCAAATCTTCTGGTTGCAGTTCAACGCCCATACTGGCAGCCTCCAGTACACCACGCCCGTCATACACTTTCTCCACATCGTATCCCAGCACAGCCATATTTGCGATTTCGCTGCCCGGGTGCATGGTTTCGGGAACCGTGGCCAAACGTCCGGTTTGCCCGTTTTTGGCCAGCCAGTCGATGTTTGGCTTTTGCGCCATTTGCAAAGGCGTTTTTCCGCCAAAATCTTCAAGCGGTTCATCTGCCATGCCATCACCAAGTATTATTAAGTGTTTCATTCTTTTATTGTTAAATACGTTTTTATGTATCACAAAACTCAGAACCCTAAACCAACTTCCCGTTTTTCAACGTATATTTTTTATCCATTCGGTCTGCGAGAACAGCGGCGTGGGTAACGGTTATCAGCGTTACGCCTTCTTCTTCGCTTAAACTCACCAGCAATTCGGTAAGCGCATTGGCATTTTCCTCGTCGAGGGCGCCGGTAGGTTCATCGGCCAGCAGCAGTTGCGGTTTGTTAATGAGCGCCCGAACCACAGCCGTACGCTGACATTCACCCCCCGAAAGCTGCGAAGGTTTTTGTTCGCGCTGTTCCCAAATACCAACTTTCTGAATGAGATATTCGGCCCACTCTTTATGTTCCTTCGAAATATTTTTGCCCTGCGGTAGTAGCGGCAACAGCACATTTTCCAACAATGTAAGTTGTGGCATCAGGTGGTGCAACTGAAAAATGAATCCCAGATGTTTGTTTCTGAAAGTTGCCAGCTCGGTTTTTGAATAGCCGGTAATGTCTTTCCCGTCGAACAGAATTTTCCCTTTCTCCGGCTGGTCTAAAGCGCCAACCAGGTTGAGCAACGTGGTTTTTCCCGAGCCACTGGGTCCAACAATGGCCATTTTTTCGCCTTTGTCCACCTCAAGATTGAGTTCTTTTAGCACCGGCCGGTAACTGTGAGTGCCCGGTTCGCCGTAGCCTTTAGTAATATTTTGCAGTTGTAAGAGCATCTCAGTAGAATTATAAGAATTTATCGGGTAAGTTGATAATCATTAATTAATACACCCGCTGAAATATTCAACCTTTGCGTTAAATTTCTAATCATTCCAACTGTTAATTTTCGTTTGCGGTTCAGCACTTCCGACACCCTGCTTTTCCCACCTATGACATCAACCAAATCAATTTGTTTCAGTTGCATTTCTTCCATTCGTATTTTTATCGCTTCAATTGGGTCCGGTGCATCTATCGGATAATGTTTCTTTTCGAATTCGTCAATCATTAACCCTAAAATATCAGCCTCATCACTTTCAGGTGTGCCAATTTCAGCATCAAAAGTCTCTTCCAGCCTTTTTAAAGCCAATCTGTAATCCGATTCTGTTTTTAACGGTTTTAATTCCATAACCTTAACATCTTAAATTGTTTCTGCATCAATTTTATCATATTGTTCATGAGTTCCAATGAATCGAATAAAAATCCATTGTTTTGCGTAATTAAACTTTGCAACTAACCTGTAATGGTTCCCTTTTATATTAAAAACTATTCTGCTACTTTTTAAAATGCTGGCAGTAACGTAAGTCTGTTTCACATCAAATGGCGACTTCCAGTCCGCATTTTTTGCTGTGTCGTACCATGTTTTTAAATATTGCTCAGAATCAGGATATTTTTCCCAAAACTCTCTTAAAGTACTTTTTGCAAATATTCTTTCCATTGACTTCTAAGACTGGAACAAAAATATCAAAAATTCTCAAAATGGGAACTTGTTTTTTAGATTTTCATACAATTCAATAGTTTCTTTTGCCTTGGCATGAATATCGAAATTAGCTTTGGTGCCTTCGTAGCCGGCACGACTCAGTTGTTCCATTTTTTCAGGGTCGGAAAGCAAATCAGCCCAGGTTTCTGCAAGTTTTTCAGGTGAATTGGGCATGTAGGTCACTCCGCCGCCTGATAATTCAATAATTTCGGGGAAAGCGCCCAAAGCAGGTTGCACAACCGGAACACCCGATGCCATCGATTCCAGCAGGTAAATTCCAAATGCTTCGCCAATGCGCACCGGCACCGAAACCAGCGATACTTTTTTAAAGAATGCGTGAACGGCTTCATCTTCAAATTCCGGTAAAATCTCAAACGATTCTGAAAGTCCGTTTTCCTTTATTTTCCGCTTCTGTTCCTTTAGAAATTTGGCATCGTCGCCAGTAAAACCACCTGTAGCAATGAGTTTTACATCTTCAAATCCCGGTTTCTTTTTCAATTCGATAAATGCATCCACTACAATGTCGAAACCATCTTTGTGGCACATCCGTGAAATGTATCCTACGTTGCGTTCTTTTTCCCGTGGAGAAATGTATTTATAATCTTCCACTGCAACACCCAGGTGTATGGTTTTTATCTTTTCCCCGGAGAGGTTCATCCGCTTTTTCATTTCACCGGCAAAATAATTGCTTACCGAAACCAGTGCATCTACATCTTTTGCCCGTTCATGCATCAAATCCCAGATTTTCTTCTGAAACTGAGGCTGCATGGGGTCAATCCAAACATCTTCGTCCTGTAGCGAACAAAGCACCGGCACACCAATTTTTTCTTTTAACCGGCGGGCCAGTCCTAAAAGCAACGCATTTGAAATATGAATGATGTCGGGCTTACAATGGTCGGCAATCCAGTTCACCATGTGGTCCAATTCCGCTTTTTGCTCGCCTTCCTCACCCAAAAGCATGGAAAAGGTCATGTCCTCCAGCCCCTTAGCTCTTGTAGAACCAGCCATTGAAGCTGCCAGTTTCATCATGGGCTTTGAATTCAACAATTTATCTACCCACTCCGGCGCCTTTCTGAAGATGGGGTAAACCTGCTTCAGGTAGAGGCTGATGGCGCCGTAAAAAATAGGCACATCAGAAATGTCGTGCTCATCGCCGAACAACGGCAGGTACATGGGAATTTTGGTAACATTGTGCCCCTCGGCCCGCAAAGCATTAAAATATTTGCTGTCGCGCAGGCAGTTGCCGCAGTAAAAACTTCCTCCCGAACCGGGTATGATTTGTATGATGTTCATTTTTATTTCTTTACCGCAAAGGCGCCATGACGCAAAGAAAATATTACACCCCTGCTGTTGTTAATTTTCAATTTCCGAAACAATACACATTTCCGTCGTAGGCTCCCACAAACATCTTTCCTCCGGCCAGGGCAGGATTATGGATAATCTGGCTGCCAATTTCGTAAGTCCAAACAACTTTGCCATCAGAAGTGTTCACCAGCGCCAAATCGCCGCGCATGTTGGCTACCACAACTTTATTTCCGGCCACCACTGGCGATGCTTCCACACGGTTTCCGGTGTTGTAATCCCACACCTTTTCCCCACTGTTTTTATCGAAAGCATATAAAAATTTATTGTGGTTAGCGGTAAATAACCGGTTTCCAAAAACAGCCGGAGATGCGATAAACGGAAGTGTAGTGTTTTCATCTTCCCACTCCCAGGACGTTTCTTCTTTTTCAATGTCCACCTGAAAAAACCGTCCGTCGTAATCGCCCAGATACGCTTTTTGTTTTTCCAGCGCAGGAGAACCGGGCACATAAGTTGCCACGTCAATCTTTTTGTCGGCTTTTCCTGAAACGATATCCACCATGTGCAGGTATCCGTCACATCCGCCAAAAAAGGTTTTCCCATCTGAGCAGGCCGGAGCGCCGTTGATAAAATTATCCGATTCGTATTTCCATATTACATCGCCCGATTTGGCATCCACGCAATGCAAATAATAATCGTAGCTGCCCACCAGAATATAGGTTTTTCCGCCAGCCTCCCACCAGTTGGCCGAGCCGATAATCTGATTGTCGGTTTCGTATTCCCATTTTTTTGCACCGGTATTTAAATCGAGGGCATAAAAATTTCCATCGAGGTTGCCAATATAAACCGTACCATTATTAATAAGCGCCGGTGCTTCTATGGTATTTGAAGTTTCATACTTCCAAAGAAGTTTTCCCTGCAAATCGAAACAATAAACCACACCATCAGTGGAGCCAATCACTACTTTTCCCTGGTCAACCACCGGTGCCGATTTGATGTTATCGCCAGTTTGGAATGTCCAGAGCAATTTGGGCTGGTTCGGCAGTTCGGTTTTGGAAACACCTGTCAGCTGCTGGTTTCCGCGAAAAATGGGCCAGGAATCGGCGGATTGGGCGGATAAACCGGCTGCGAAAAAGAGAATGGCAATTGTATTTATAATTTTTTTCATAATATTCGCTATTAAAGTTAACCACCCAGGCACATAGTTCTATTGTGCTCTATGTGCCTATGTGGTTTGTTTAAAATTATCCTTCAACTCAATCGCCCCGGTCGGACATCCTTTGGCCACTTTCAGGGCGGTTTCGATAAGTGCCTGTTCCAGTTCCTCATTGAACGGCACGCCCACTTCCACATCAAACCCCCTGCCAATATACGTAAAACCAAATCTTTCGCCATCTTTTTCGGTCAATCGCACACAAATTCCGCACTTGATACACTTTTGCGGTTCGTAAATCAGAGTTGAATGGGTGTCCAGCTTTGTAATTTTCCGGCGCTCGCTGGTTTTGAACCGGCGCTGGTCGGCATTGTACCGTTCGGAATAAATCCGCAGTTTGCAATCGTCGATGGCACGACAGTCGCACCGCAAACAGCGTTTTGCTTCGGCAATGGCTTCTTCGGCTGAAAAACCGCTGTATCCGCCTTTTTCAGGATAGGTGCGCTTTGCCACCACTGATTCTTTCAAATATTCTGAATACTCTTCATTTACCAATCGGCCAAACCGCGAGTTGAACATGCGGGGCTCGCCTTTTACAGGTTGTCCGCTCAAATACTGCCAGATGGAAAACGCCACCTCTTTACCCTGCCCGACTGACCGGACAGCAAGTTTTGAAGACCGCAATGCATTGCCAATGGCAAATACATTTTCAACAGAAGTTTGATAGGAATTCCGGTCGGCAACAATTCCCTTGTCGGTACTTTTCAATCCGAAATTTTCCTTTCCTTGTTCTACTATACCAAAAGCAACAACAACAGCATCGTAACTGCTTTGCAATTCAGCAAAAGATTCATTGTCAATCGTTTTATCTCCCTGAAATTCTACACCGGTTTTCAGAATAAGGTCAATTTCCTTGTCGAGCACATCATGAGGTAAAATCTCTTCGCTGATTTCCATCCGCAATTGTCCTCCGGCTTTTTCAGATTTATCGAAAAGCGAAACCTGAATTCCCTGCAACTGCAAATAATATGCAGCCGCCAGCCCTGCCGGACCCGCGCCAATTACAGCCACCTTGTGTCCGGTTTTTTTTGCAGGAATGATTTCCGGTTCAGCGCCCTCATCTCCCACAAAACGTTTGAGCAGGCAAATGGAAACCGGTTCGTCCACGGTTTTGCGATGGCAGGCTCCTTCGCAGGGAGCCGGACAAATGCGTCCCAACACAGCAGGCAGAGCAATGTCGCGCTTCACCACTTCCAGCGATTCATCAAATTTTCCGGCCGCTATCAGCCGGTTCATCAGCGGGATGTTCATGTGGGCCGGGCACGCAATATGACATGGCGCTTCGCAATCACCAACATGTTCGCTGAGCAAAAGTTCCAGGGCTGTTTGCCGGGCTTCGGTAATTTCTTCGTCATCGGAAATAATCTCCATTCCCTCGGCTGCTTTGATTGAACAGGATGGAAAGAGTTTACCATTACTCTTGTCCTTTACCAGGCAAAGCATGCACGAGGTGAAATGCTCCAGTTCGTCGTGCCAGCAAAGGTTGGGAACATCAATTCCCATCTGTTGTGCTGCCTTCATTACCGACGTGCCGTTTTCAACCTTAATTTCCTTGTTATTTATTTTTAACCTTATCATTTTCAATTATATAATTAGCTGCGGGTTCAGCCAAACTGTAAAACTCATCCAATTTTCGCTCAAGCAATTTTTTATCAAACAAACTGGTTTCATATTTTGAAACCAATGCGGGTGACACGCTTCTGCTTAAGGCATATTCCACTACCTTAGAATCTTTATTTTTACATAGAATAATCCCGACACTAGGTTTTTCATGATCTTTTCTTATATCTCTGTCCAGTGCTTCAAGGTAAAATTCCAACTTGCCCAAATACTCCGGTTTGAAATCGTTAATTTTTAAATCGATTGCCACCAGACATTGTAATTCGCGATTAAAAAAAAGTAAATCCACAAAATAATCTTTTTGCCCCACCTGAAGCCGGTATTCTTCGCCAACAAATGAAAAATCCCTACCAAATTCCAGAATAAAATCTTTCAAATTTTCAATAATAGCTTTTCTTAAATCCTCTTCAGAATACTTTTTAGGAAGCGCCAGAAAATCAAATACATAATTGTCTTTAAAAATTAAATGAGCTTCAGGATGTATTTCTCTCATCACTGGTGAGAGTTTTTCCTGTGATAACAAAACACGCTCAAAAAGTGCACTGTTTATTTGTCTTTCAAGTTCGCGCGAACTTAGTTTTTCCTTAATAGCAAGGTTGATATAGAATTCTCTTTCTTTTTCAGTTGTTGTTTTGGAAATTATTATCAGATTATTTGTCCAGTTTAATTCTCTCAGCAGTGCTGAGAGTTTTTCATTTTGGAAATAAATTTCATAAAACTGCTTCATCCGCCAAAGATTCTGAGTTGAGAATCCCTTCATTTCCGGTTCAGTTCTTTTCAGGTAATCCGAAAGGTTATTTACAATTCCTTCTCCCCATTCTGAGTTTTTTATTTTTTCTGAAATGTATTTTCCTATTTCCCAGTAAAGATCAATAAGATGCACATTAACGGCATGAAAAGCATTGTTTTTTGCTTTTTGAATAAGTGTTCGTATTTCTGCAAATTGCTTTTCGATAATCATCTCAATAAATTTTTCAATCTACTTCACATCTATCCCATCCACCGGGCAAACGGCACGGCAGGAGTCGCATTTAATACAAAGTTCGGTGTCGATGCTGTGTTTTTCGTGCGGGGTGAACGGGATGGCGTCCACCGGGCATTTTTGGGCACAGAGGGTGCAGCCAATGCAATTGTCGTTTACTGAATAGGTAATAAGTTCGGTGCATTTTCCGGTTGGACAAACGCCGTTGATGTGTGCTTCATACTCATCACGGAAATACATCAAGGTGCTGATAACCGGATTGGGGGCTGTTTTTCCCAACCCGCACAAACTGCCTTTTCGGGTCCATTCGGCCAGTTTTTCAAGTTCCTCAATATCTCCTTTTTTCCCTTTCCCGCTGGTGATGTTTTCCAAAATGTCGAGCATTCTTTTGGTTCCCACCCGGCAGAAAGTGCATTTTCCGCATGATTCATCCTGCGTGAACGAAAGGAAAAACCGGGCCATGTCCACCATGCAGTCGGTATCGTCGAGCACCACAAGACCGCCGGAGCCCATCATAGCGCCCATTTCGGTGAGCGATTCGTAATTGATGGGCGTGTTTGCATGTTCTGCCGGAATACATCCACCGGAAGGACCGCCAATCTGCACCGCTTTAAACTTACGTCCGTTGGCAATGCCGCCGCCAATTACTTCCACAACCTCGCGGATGGTAATTCCCATAGGCACCTCAATCAGGCCTCCGCGGGCCACTTTTCCGGCCAGCGCAAACACTTTTGTGCCCGTGTTTCCGTGTGTGCCAATTCCTTTAAATTTTTCTGAACCTTCGCGAATAATATAGGAAATCTGGGCCATGGTTTCAGCGTTATTCACCAGCGTTGGATAACCCCATAACCCTTTTTGAGCGGGGAATGGCGGACGAATTCTCGGAAAACCGCGGCTTCCTTCGATGGAGGCAATCAATGCCGTTTCCTCACCACACACAAACGCGCCGGCGCCTTCGTAAATGGTCAAATCCAAATCGAAGCCGGAGCCCATGATGTTTTTCCCCAAAAGATTTTTTTCACGGCAAATTTCCAGCGCTTTTCTCATGCGTTTAACTGCCAGCGGATATTCGGCCCTAATGTAGAAATAGCCTTGATGAATGTCCACTGCATAAGCGGCTATTATCATTCCCTCAATTACACGATAGGGATAACTTTCCAGAAGCATCCGGTCCATAAAGGCTCCGGGGTCGCCTTCGTCGCCGTTGCAAATCAGGTATTTCAGTTCGCTTTTTTCTTTCTTCACAAACTCCCACTTCACACCTGTGGGGAAACCGGCGCCACCGCGACCGCGAATGCCACTGTTTTTCACTTCTGCAACTACCTCATCGGGAGAAAGCGTTTCAAACATTTTTTTCAAAGCAGAAAAACCGCCCCGCTTTTGGTACTCCTCAATGTCAATTGGATTGATAATGCCACGGTACTCGGTGGCAATGGGAATCTGATTTCCGAGGAACGATGCCACCGGCTTTTCGCGCATGCTAATTTCATATCTCTGAACACCGTCCCAATTGCGGTCGGTCTGAATATCTTCGGCAAAATGAATCAGCTTGTTTTTTATTCTGGAAAGAATTCCCGGTGGCTGGAAATGACTTTCAACAATGTTTTTTACATCCTCTGGCTTCACTTTGGCATAAAGTGTCGGTTCGCCTTCGTTGGGCACTATTTCCACCAGCGGAACCTGATGACACATGCCCACGCAGCCCACGTGTTTCAGTTTCACCCGCAATCCACTCTGATTGACCACCCTTTCCACTTCCTGCTCAATTTCGCCACTTCCGCTGGCCACACAGCACGAACCAAGCCCGATGCGTATTTCACCCTTAATTTCAGAACCATCGGCTTTCCTGAACTTTTTCACTCCCTTTTTTCCCTGCTGGCTTTCAAAGTCTTCAATCACCTTATCCACCTGGTCGGGTGCCACGTGGCCGTAAGTAATTTCATCAATCTGAACTACCGGAGCCAATGTGCAGCAACCCAGGCAGCTTACTTTTTCCAGTGTATAGTCTCCTGACTCATCGGTTTCCTGACCAGCATCCAGTTTAAAATGTCTGCGAAATGCATCATGAACCAAACCCGCGCCTTTCACGTGGCATGCCGTTCCCACGCATACCTTTACCATGTGTTTTCCGGCGGGCTGCATTCGGAACTGCTTATAAAAACTGGCCACACTTACAATTTCAGAAGGTGTAATAGCCGTTTTTTCAGAAAGATATTTCAAAGTCTCTTCCGGCAGGTAATTGTATTCATTCTGAATGGCCTGTAAAATCGGAATCAGGTTCTTTTTTTCGGAACCTTTTTCCTGAATGATTAGGTCAATATTTTGAAAATTGTTTGTCATAGTATTTTCTCGCAAAGGCGCAAAGACGCAAAATTCTAATTCCCTATACAATAAAGGTGTTCTTCACCCCTTATAAAAATTCTTTCATCGGCAAAGGCCGGAGTTGTTCCGGCAGTTTCGCCCAACTCATTTTCGGCAATCAGTTTCATCTCTTTGCCAAATTCATAAATGCGCATCACGCCATCGTTATCCATCATAAACAGTTTGCCGTCGGCGTACATGGGCGATGAGTAGAGCGTTCTGCCCACATCGTGTTCCCAGTATTCCTCGCCGGTTTTGGCATCGTAACATACCAGAACGCCGTAACTTGTGGCTATAAACAGCAATCCGTTATGAGCCAGCGGACTGGCAGCTTCGGGCAGAAACATATTGTCATCCCAAAGGATTTCCTGAGTTCTGATATCGATGGCCACCATAGTTGCATATTCGTTGGCTGCATGAACTATACCATCGGAATAACCGACAGAAGGTCCTACTTCGCCCATCATTGCTTCCACCGACCAGAGTTCGTTTCCGGTTTGCACGTCGTATCCTGCCACAATGGGGTCGGCGGTAAGAACCACCTGGTATTTTCCGTCAACCTGCACCAAAACCGGGCTGGCCCATGAAATTTTGGCATTGCGAACGGTTTCCCAAACCGGTTCACCTGTGGCCACATTCAGTGCAAGTAATTTGCTGCCCCGGTTGGTATCGTATTGAACGAATAGTTTATTGTCCCATGTAATCAGCGACGAAGAGTGTCCGTAATGGTTGTCGGGCACACCCAGATTTTTTGCCCAAACACGGTTTCCGTTCATGTCGAAAGCAATCACATCGCCGGTGCCGAAAATGGCAAACACCCGTTGCCCGTCGGTAGTAACCGTTGGCGCCGAAAGACCGGTGTCTTCCGTCACACGCGGCGGAGATGCCGGCGAACCGGGAATATTGCCGGCTTTGCCCGTCCACAACAGATTTCCGTTGGCCCGGTTGAAGCAATACACTTCACGACTCTGATTATCGGCTCCTGCAATAAACACATTGTCGCCCCAAACAACCGGTGAATTGTAGCCGTGTTTCGGAATGGGGGATTTCCAAAGGATATTGGTTCCTGACGCGCCATCCCATTCCACAGGTATATTTTTATGATATACAATTCCCTGCCCTAACGGACCACGGAAGGAATTGTGGTTATTTCGTATTTGTTCAAGTGTTAACGCAGCAGGTGCAGCAGATGGAACTGGTTCCTCATGAACTTCGTCAGTGCCGGCATCAGCAATCTGTTCCTGAATTTCCGGCTCTGCTGTTTCAACAGCAGCTTGTTCAGCCGGAGCGGATTCAGCCCGGGGTTGCCCCACATCAATCACTTCAATCCCCTCATCAGCAGCTTCTTCAGGAATTTCAACAGATGCCGTTTCCCAGTTGTATTTTTCAAGGTAATTTACTGTGGCAAAAGAAGCTGCAAATGCAAGTATAAACATCACTGCTCCCACAACGATAACTCCTTTTTGGGCAAGAATGCGGCTGGCAATTTCGTTCTCCAGCACCTTATCGGGTTCTTCAATTTTGTCTTTCAAAGAATAGTAAACCCGAAGCGCAAGGGCCAGCACGATGGCGCCAAAAAGCAACAAAAAGGCTCCGGTTTTCACCTGCCACTGGCTGTTGAAATAGGCTTTTCGCGCCAAAAGGTCGTACTGCCTGATTTCGGTTTTCAACCCATCGCTGTTGGGGTCTTCCCTGAGCCGTTCAACCAGTACTTCCAGTGCCTGACTCTCGATGGGGTCGTTTTTCGCAAACTGCCAATAATTAAGCATTAACAGCAAAGCTACCACCATGCAAAAAATCCCGGAGATTACGGCAACGTTCTGTGCCAATTTTAATTTATCATTGTTGGTCATTTCAATTGTATTTTCAATTTTTGAACCTAATTCTTACACGAATGCGCGGTTATCCCGATAGCTATCGGGACGCCACCTTTATTTTTCTACCGGACAATAATCCATACACCTGGCGCAACTGAGGCAATTCCCCTTGTGCGGCACATAGTCCTGTCGCTTTCTGAAAACCACCGTATTCAATAATGTCATACCGATAACAAGACCCAAAAAGCCTCCGGCAATCATACTTCCAATATAAAATTTTTCCCGAATGACTTCTGCATCTTTCACCAGTGTTTCCAAAGTTTTTCCTGAAGCCAGGAAGGTTTGAACGTCGAGATTATCCGGGTCGTTCTTAATTTCAGGATTTGAAATCAGTAATTCGGCCAGAAAAACATCGGGATTGGCTTTCGACAGGAATGTATGGGAACGTTCGCCCACAAAAACACCTGCTGCCACCCAAATGGGTATAAGCACCGCATAAGCCAGAAACCGTTTCGGTCCAAGACCGGATTTCACCACTTCCTTTTCGTTGGTGGGAAAATCGATGGCATCGAACGGACAAGAGTTGGTGCACAATTTACACTGAATGCAAGCCGCCGGCGTAATGGTGAGGTGCCATTTTGAAAACCGTGACATCCAGCTCAGCAAAACACTGTACGGGCAAAAAAACCGGCAATAGGGCCGGGCCACAAACATGCCCATCAGCAAAAAGCTAACACCCAATACTACCATAAGAAACGTGGCGTCCATGCGAAAAATGCCAACGAACGGATCATAGCGGCATATTATAAAATCGGTTCCGGTAGCAGCGAAAAGCACGGCCAGAGAAATATAAATATAGGGAATCAACCCCAGCGTTTTATTCAGCCACTTGGGCAGACTAATTGGTTTTATTATGACCAAATCCTGGATAGCGCCCAGCGGACAAGCTCCGGCACAAAAAGTTCTTCCGAAAAAAAGAGTAAATGCCAGTGGTAAAAGAAAAAACAACAAAACCGTAAGTGAGATGGCATAGGTTGGATCGGCAAACGAAAGTGTGACATTTTGGATGGCCCCGATGGGGCAAATGCACCCATTTCTGTAAAATCCAAAATAAATAAGTGTAAAAACCGAAAGCCACAAAACACCCTGCCGGGAGCGTGTTTTTAGTGCAAACCAGGTAGCCAGTATTAGGACTACCAGCAAAACCAGTACATCGAAGTATTCAAGTGCCAGCGCGCGCGGTTCGGGTGTAATGGTTGAAGGCTGCTCGTAACCCGTTTCGAATTCGGGTTTTGGAAACCTTTGCTGCTGAGATTCCACAGTTAACGGGAAAAGATAAATGGCTAAGGTTACCAGGAAAAGTATGTATTTCAGTTTTTTCATTTCTTTTAAGATTCCGGATTGTTGGAAAAGTCGCCTTTAACTTTGTAAGCTTCACTTGCCGGCACCCGTTTTATTGCATCGGAAGGACATACACGGGCAATGGAACATTCGTTGCAGTTGACACAAATGTGGTGCATAATCTGCAAATGCAGCGAACCGTTTCCAAAGGATGTACAGCCAGCCACACATTTAGCACAGCCAATGCACAAATCTTCAATAATATGGTATTCAAAATATGGTTCTTCTATGAATTTCCTTTCGATTGCCGCTGTAGGACAAAGCTGGTTTTCGGCAGCCGTACTTAAAGCATTGGCATCGGGTTTCAGATATCCCCCGCATAAATCGCAGTAGCCGCATAAATCGTATGCATGAACACATTTTACGGCTGAAGGCGACATGACACAATCGGTGGCACACCGTCCGCACTGGGAACACTCAAACGGGTCGATTTGCCAAACGTAGTCATCTTTCACCACTTTGCTAAGTGCCAGCCCGCTAACGCTGCCCAGTGCCAGTGCCAGCGATAAGCGCACCCCGCTCTGGATAAATTCGCGGCGGTTTTTCGATTTACTGTTGTTTTCCATCTGTTTATGTATTTCACGAAAAATTAATCCCCCGGTTGAAACCGGTGCTACAAACATTTAACTCCTATGGAGTTTTTTCCTTCGGTTGTTCAGTCGTCCTGGTTTCGATGGCTTGCGGCAGGTCGCATTTGACAAATTGTCCGCATTTTTGGCAGGCCGGCGAAACCGAACAGGTGGTATCCACTTTTTGGTTTACCACCAGATAGCCGGTTGTGGCTGCCATTCCGCTGAGAATTAAAATTCTGCCTCCGGTTTTTAAAAATTCTTTTCGGTTCATCTCTTTTTAGTTCTTTCGTTTTGCGGTGCACAGCGCATTCATTTTCAAATCAACGAATGTGGATGCACCTGCATTCTTTTTCACATTCCATAATCCCCCGATTAAAACCGTGGGCTATTTTTTGGGCTCGAACACCCGAATCACTTTCTTATCGAAATCGAGAGCATAAATGTTGTTTTGGCTGTCGGCAGCCACATCGGGCGCCTGACCTTCGTCAACAAATTTTGTGGGCGCTGCTACCACACCTTCAAACTCGCCCGAGCGTTTGTAGGTTTTAATGCGTACCAGACCTTTTTCGCTGGTTACAAAGCGTCCGTCGTCCAAAAATGTAAAATGCGACGGATTACAGCAGCCGCTGAATCCCTCCGGCCTCATGCCTGTATTTTTCCAGTGCGATCTTAAATTTCCATTGAATGTATAATTTTCCAATGCATGAAGACCGGGATTTACAACCCAAAGCTCACCCACATCGTTAATGTCCAAATCGAAGCAGGGACTGGGAATGATAAACCCATGCAGAACACCTTCTTCGGCTTTGCCATCAAATTCCGTCAGGAATTCCCCGTCCGATGAATACCTTGCCACTTTGCGGTTTCCGGCATCGGCCACAAAAACATCATTTTCAGTAGCGGCAATGGCTGTTATCAGCGAATTTTCGCCCAACGACTCCCACTCGTTCAAAAGGTTACCATCTTTATCATAAACCAAAATTTGGTTGTCAATTGCAATGTAAATGGTTTGGTTAAAAGCCTCAACTGCTTGCGGTTTACCGGGAAGGTTTAAATCATTCAGCAATGCGCCCGACAAATCAATAATTTTTACACTTTTATCCCCTGCCACATAAATTTTATCATCGTAAACGGCAATGGCAACCGGGTCTTCAAATCCTACCCTGAAATTTTTGGATTCCCTGTAATGAACCAACTCCGGATCAACGTTTTTAAATTCATTTACATCGTAGGCAAACGGATTTGGTTTGCTGCGGTTGGGCCGATCGGAAACATAATCGCCCACAATAACCGCCACAATTACAACGGCCAGAATGAGAAGAAAAATGATGATTCCCTTGTTTTTCATTTCTTTTTAATTAAACGTTCAAATCGATACAAACCACAGTAGTTGCATCGCGCATGATTAAATAACCGTTGGCTATGGCAAACGGTGCCCAGGCATCGTGCCCGTCTTCAATCACTTTATATTCATCAATCTGAATGTATCTTTCGGTGCTGGGCCGGGCAATAAACAGAGTGCCGTCGTCATTCAGAATGAACATTTTACCATCGGCAATAAAGTACGGTCCCAACCCAAAACGGTTTTCAGAGCCGCTTGTCCAGACCATTTCCTGCGGATTGTCGGGATGTACGCACACCAACTGATTACGTCCCGGCCCGCCATCTTTCGGAAGAATACCAAACAGATGACCGTTCCAGTAAAGTGGTGTTTGCTGCTCGCTGGCCAATCCATCACGGGGGGCATATTTCGTGATAATTTCGATGGAAAAATCCCCGTTATTTTCGGTTAATTCTGCCAACATTCCGCCTGCACCGTAACCGGCCGTCATGAATATCTTGCCATCGGGCATACAAACCGGCGAAGGTGCAATAACCGAATGATTCCAAACGGTTGTTTGCCAAAGAATTTCACCTGCATCATCGCCGTCGGCTGCAATGCCTACGAGAGCGCCAATGGGGCTATACACATACATTTTTCGTCCGCCAAAAGTGTAGGGCATTACCGAAGAGTGCGACATTTTCCAGCCTTCAGGATTTGGCGTTTCCCAGAGTTTTTCGCCGGTTTCCATGTCGATGGCCACCATCAGGGCATTTCCGCCAGTGGCGATAATGGCTTTTCCGTCGTCGATAAGCGGACACTGGCCGGTGTACCAAAGCGGCACTTCCGATTCGTATTCCCGCGCCACATCGAGTCCCCACAGAAAATCGCCGGTTTCGCGGTCGAGGCACATCACATGACACATAGGCCCCATGGTCAGAATGTAATCTTCGGTAATTGCAGGAATAGTGCGCGACATACCGTGGTTTCGTTTAATATTCAAATTGTAGCCACGCACCCACATCTCCTTTCCGTCGAGTAGTGAGTAACACCGCAATATATCGGCGCGTTCCTCTTCGTCGTAATCAAGTATGTAAACCAGCCCTTCGTAAATGGCCGCACCGGAGTGACCCTCACCCAGCTCTTTCGACCATAAAATTTTTGGGCCGTCGTTGCCGAAATTATCGATAAGTTTTACCGGCGATTTGGAAATGTTGTCGAAATCTTCTCCCCTGAACCGGGGCCAGGTTTCCGATAATTCAGTGTAACTTTCAGCAAACTGCTCGAAATATTCACCAATTTCCACATCCTGTGCCTCGGCGCCGGCACCGCGATTATCGGCTCCTTCAATATGTATTTCAAAATCATGCGTAGGATCGGCGCGCAGCCACCAAAACAGGAATACCAGGGAAATGATTCCCAGGGAGTACGAAACAATTTTTATGATTTGTTTACTGTCCATCTATGCTTTTATATTGTACACCATTAAAACATCGCCATGCCTGATGAAAAGTTTTCCCTTGTAAATGGCTGGGTGCGCCCAGTGCGGACCAGTGCCGGAATCTACTGTAAATGTACTTACTATTTTCAATTTTTCGGCTGAAGGTTCAACCAAAGCTATGTTCCCGCTTTTTTCTTCATAAAAATAAAGCATTCCGTCGGCATAAATTACGGAACCTTTGTTAAACCATTCTTCATCCCAGTGCGTTTCACCTGTTTCCCAGTCAACACAGGCCCAACGGCCACGTGAATTGTGTTGCCAGTTCGATCCGTATATTTTCCCGTCAACCAGCACCACACCGCCATGGTGCGTATTGAGGTCTTTATTTTTCCACTTTAATTCTGCCGATTGATTACCGGATGCGATGGAAAACATGGTGGCCGGGTGGTCGTAACCGCTGGTTACAAAAATTTCGTTGTTAAAATAGATTGCCGGATTGGTTTGTGCCCCTCTGCCCTGATGGGTTGAATGAAACTGTATCAAATCGTAATGCCATATAATATCTCCGTTGACAGGATTAACCGCAATCAGATTTTCTGCCGTTTGTGCAATAATCAAATCCTCGTTTTTATGGTTTATGAAAACCGATGAAGCATAAGATTTTGCACCACCCAGGCTTTTTGTTTTCCAGACTTCAGTGCCATCTTTTTTATTGAAGGCAACTATACCAACTTTTTCGCCTCCTGTGGCAAACACAACCAAATCATTCACTATCAAAGGGCTTTCAGAATCGCCATGCCGCGGAACTTCGCCATTGTATTTGTCCACAGCATCCACACGCCATAAAATTTCTCCCGAACTGGCATCGATGCAACAAAGTTGTCCGGTGCCACTGGCTACATACAATTTCCCGTTTTCGTAGGTGGGTGTGCAACGGCTGTCGGAGTAGGTGCGAATCCAGGACTGGCCATAATCCGTTTCCCAGAGTAACTGCCCATTCAAATCATAGGCTGAAATAGCATCGGTTCCGTCATTTTTGATTCCTGTAACAAAAATTTTCCCATCGGCCACAACCGGTTGTGAATATCCTTTTCCAATATTCTCAATTTTTAAAACCTGTTCAGGTCCATCTTCCGGCCATTCTTTTAAAAGTCCGGTTTCCGAATAGTGACCGGTTCTGGCAACTCCCCTGAATTCAACAATTTCCTGGGAATATATGCTAACTGTAAAAAATAAAAATATACCTAAAAGTGAATACTTCATCGAATTGATGTTAGCCTTAATTAAACTTTATCTGCCGGTTTGTAACCCGCTTCCCATAACATTTCCCATGCCTTATCTGGTGTAAAACCACGACTTGTTTCCGTTTCGCTTTTTGTATCTCTCGGGTTTGCACCCACTTCGGCATACAATTGATTAACGCCTGCCAGCAAAGCCATCTGAATAGGTTCATGAACATTCATGGACCGTGCAGGATTTACAACAATATTTGTTACGGCTACGATCTTTGTGAGTTCTGTAGCTGTAATTGAACCATTATTAAACAGTGGCGTTCCCGGCACCGGAATCCGTCGCATAACAGCCATTACGTCAATTTTTAAATCGCGTGCGCGTTTAATTTCAGCAATCAGTTCTTCATACGAATGTTCGGGACCAACAGGTTCTATACAATAGTAAATTTCAAGACCGGCCTTTTGGGCTGCTTCAATTGTTTTTTCTCTATCGGCGGGTGAGGCCAGTGTATCGGTGCCTTCGCGCAACCGGTTTATATGGTAAACACCGGTGATACCAGCTTTTTTTAATTCTGCTGCCGTTTCAAAATCAAAATCACCGATGTTGGCAACAAACTTCTGATCACTCTTTAGCAAAGATTTTACTTTCGTAGCAACAGAAATGAACCTGTCAACGGGGTAATCGGCAGTAGTCATCAGGAAAAAATCATCGAAACGAAATTCCTGCAGTTTTTTAATTTCATTCTGAATTTGATCGGCATCCTTACTCCATTCAGAATCGAGTGAATAATGCCCGACTCCCATGGAACAAAAGGCGCAGTTCACCGAGCAGGGTTCAGCGTTAATTCCAATCTGTGTAAAAACATAACCCCTGTTTCCAAATTTCTTCCGGCTTAATTGGTTTGAAACGTATAAAAGCCGGTAATAATCGCGACTTTGATTTTCAATATTCAATAATCCGAGAATCTCTTCATCACTCAGGTTAAAATCGTCTTGTTCTATTTTATCTAATGCAAGCATAAAATCATTTTTCTTTTATGTCATAAACGAAAAGTACCTCGCCATGCCGCATCAGCAACTTCCCGTCGGCAATGAATGGATGCGCCCAATGCGGCCCGGCACCTTTAGTGATGCGAAACTGGCTGACCACATCAAACCCATTTGGATCGGGTTTTACCAGGCCCACAGATCCGCGTTCGTTGTATGCATACAACATACCGTCGGCCATCACCAGTGCACCTTTACTGTCCCAATCGTCCACATATTTGATTTCGCCGGTATCCCAGACCATGCAAACCCAGCGGCCCTGTTTGTTGTTGTACCAGTTTGAACCGTACAAATGACCATCGTGCAGAATTACGCCGTGGTGGTGATTATCCAACGTCCGGTCAATAAATTTTTCGGAAACCGAAGTACCGGTTGAGTCCATTTTCAGCATCACAGCATAGTAATCGTACCCCATGGTCAAAAAAATTTCATCGTCTTTAAACACCGGCGTGTTGGTCCAGATAAGCCCGGTCTGATCCCACAAATCGGGATTGTAATACTTGTAACTCCAGGCTAATTCTCCATTTTCGGGTTGAATGGCCAGAATATGAGTTCCAATTACCGCAAGGATATAGCGAAAATCTTTGTATTCGTAGATGGTGGCAGAAACATAAGCCCGCGGCCCTCCTAACGAATTAGTCTTCCAAACAGTTTCGCCGGTCATTTTATTCAGGGCTACAACACTGGTTTCTGACCCTCCGGGAGAGCAAATCACTTTATCGTCCACAATCAGTGGAGTTTCCGAATTTCCCCAAAGATGGTATTCACCATCAAAGCTTTCATCCACATCAACTTTCCAGATTGTTTCGCCATTTTCGCGGTTGATACATGAAACTTCACCAGTACCGCTTTGCACATAAATCCGGTTATCCTCAAACACCGGAGTAGAACGCGTGTCGGGAAACGACTGGTTCCAAGACCTTCCGTATGGAACCTGCCACTTTACATTACCCTGCAAATCCAATGCAGTGAGGTAATCCAGCGTGTCTTTCATTCCGGTAACATAGATCATATCACCAACCAAAATGGGCGACGACCAGCCTTTTCCAATATCCTCTGCTTCGAGCAGGATTTCAGGACCGTTTTCAGGCCATTCCTTCAAAAGTCCGGTTTCAGAAAAATGGCCATCACGGTTAGGTCCGCGCCATTGCACCAGTTGCGCATAAGAAGATGATACAAATATTATTAAAAGAATTCCGGGCAAAATTTTCTTCATTGTCGAATTTATTAATTTGTAAAGATTTAAACGTGTAATTTTCAATCAAATAGTTGTGCAAATCAAACAACTGCTCCAAATAAGGATTCCAGGAACTGGTGTTATTTAATTTTATAGGCAATGAGTGTATTTCCGTGGCGCAGGTAAAGCCGGCCATCGCGAATTACCGGATGGGACCAGTGCTGACCTGATCCAAGCTCAACCCTGGTTTGGCCTACCAGGTTAAACCCTGCCGGAGTTGCCTCTGCCAATCCCAGTTCTCCCCTGTCGCTATAACAGTAAAGCATTCCGTCGGCAGCCACAACAACCCCTTTTCCAATATCGGTTGAAGCATATTTTTCCTCGCCGGTTTTCCAATCCACACAACGCCATTGCCGGTTATTATCGCCCGAACCATAAAGATGGCCGTCAATTAGTACCATGCCGCCAATACGGTTGTCGAGCTTATCGTTAAACCAGGCTTTTTTTACACTGCTCCCGTCGGCACTTAATTCGAGCTTAACACCACCCTGTCCGTAACCACTGAAGCAGAAAAGGCCTCCATCGTGGTAAATGGGTGTATTGGCATGAACTTGGTAACGGTTGGTTTGCGGGTGCGACCAAAGCATTTTTCCATCCCCGGCATCGAGTCCGATGATGTGGTCGGCAGTCATTATAACCAATAATTTTCGAGAAGGTAATTCTACCAGAAGCGGGGTGCAGTAGGCCGAAAGTTCACCTTTGCCGGGAGATGACCATACTAAATTTCCGTTAAAACGATTCAGGGCAACTACATTGTTTCTGCTTCCTCCGGGAGTTATAAAAATCAAATCACCATCAACAACGGGTGTTTCAGTAACTCCCCAACGGATATTTTTACCGTCGAAATCATTAAATACATCCTTGCGCCATTTTGTTTCGCCGTTATTGGCATCCATGCATGTTAAAACGCCGTGACCGGAATAAATGTAAAGCAAATCGCCGGCAATAACCGGAGTTGAGCGGGCACCGGGATAGCTTTCATGAAATTCCTCTCCGTAGGGAACTTTCCATTTTAAACCACCAAATAAAGAGAGTGCGTAAACATAACCTGTAGTCCCTTCCATTCCGGTAAGGTAGATCATTTCGTTGGCAAAAGCCGGAGATGAATGTCCTTCTCCCAGGCCATCAAAATGCCAGATTATCTCAGGCCCTGGGGCCGGCCATTGTTTCAACAGCTCCGTTTCGTTGTAAACACCGTTGCCGTTAGGTCCCCTCCACTTGGTAGGAGTTTGAGAAAATAGTGTTAATCCGGTGAAAACAAGAATGATGAATAGAGAAATTGCCCTTTTATACATTGTCTTTCAGTTTTAAATTAATTGCCTAAAAATAAAACCAATAAGTGAATTGTACAATTCAGCGCCCTAATTTATTACATGTCTAAATAGTAATATATGTTCACACTTTGTTAAGAAGTCGTTAACAAAAAACTACATGGAATTTTAATTTACCAAATTAAAATGGAAACTTCTGAAATTTTACAAAACCAAAAACTTCTATTGTGTTCTGATTAATGCGAAAAACGATGGTATAACCCATAAAAATAAGGTCACGAATATTTGGGTCATCAAAATAGACAGATTTTCGAAATTGCATTGGGTTTCTTTTGGCTTTGGCAATACGCTTAATCAACTCATAATTAAACTTCCTAGCTCTTGAAGGACTATCCAAAGAGATATAGTCAAGTTGATTTTCCAGCCGATTGATAAAAGATTCTTTATAAACGATTTTCATGCTTTTTAATCATCTTTTCCAACCTGTATTCAGCCTCTTCTTCTGAAAGAAACTTCGCGCTACCATTAAGAATTTCATTTAATTCTTCCTCGAGATACTTTTTATTTTCAATGAAAGTTTTCTCGTCGGTTTCCTCAACAATAATCTCAAGTTCATCTTTTGAAAACTTGCTAAGCCACCACAATACGTTTTCGTATATTTTATCACTTATTTTGAGTCGGATAGAATGCATATCAAATCTTTTTTATCAAAGATATTTAAATATTTTTTAACCACGATGAAAGAAGGTTCAATTCTCCGCTAACGACTTTGCCTGCCGCTTCCGGTCGTGCTCGTTGAGCATTATTTTGCGAATGCGCATATTTTTAGGTGTAACTTCCAGGAACTCGTCGTTGCGGATGTATTCCATGGCCTCTTCGAGCGAAAACTTTATGGCCGGAGCAATGCTTGTTTTATCGTCGGAACCGGATGCCCGCATGTTGGTGAGTTTTTTGGTTCGGATGATGTTGATGGTCAGATCGTCCTGCCGGGTATTTTCGCCAATCACCTGCCCCATGTACACATCCTCACCAGGGTCCACAAAAAAGCGTCCGCGGTCCTGCATTTTATCTATAGAATAGGCAATGGCTGTTCCGGGTTCCAGCGAAATAAGCGCACCATTGCGGTTTATTCCCAATGAACCTTTCCAGGGCTCATAACCTTTAAAACGGTGTGCCATTATGGCTTCGCCTTCGGTAGCAGTTAGCATCTGATTCCGCAAACCAATAATACCGCGTGCAGGAATGGAAAATTCCAGATGCGACCGGTCGCCTTTCACTTCTATATTTAAAATTTCACCTTTGCGCTGTGTAACCTGTTCAATTACTTTCCCCGAAAATTCTTCGGGAACCTGAACGGTTAAAAATTCCATTGGCTCATGTTTTACGCCATCAATTTCCTTGATTATGACCTTGGGCTGGCCCAACTGCATTTCGTAGCCTTCCCGACGCATGGTTTCCACCAAAATAGAGAGGTGTAAAATACCGCGTCCGAAAACCAGAAACGAATCGGCAGAGTTGGTTTCCTCCACCCGCAGCGCCAGGTTTTTTTCCGTTTCCTTAAACAGTCTGTCGCGTAACTGGCGGGAAGTCACAAATTTCCCGTCTTTCCCAAAAAACGGTGAATTATTGGCCACAAACAACATGCTCATGGTGGGTTCATCAAGTTGAATAGGTTTTAATCCTTCGGGCTCCAAACCATCAGCAACGGTATCGCCAATATCAAAACCTTCGAGCCCCAGAACGGCACAGATTTCGCCGGAAGGAACCGGTTCTTTTGTTTTTTCTTTACCCAATCCTTCAAATAAATAAACTTCCTTTGCCACTGATTTTACAACTCTTCCATCACGTTTTACCAGCGAAACCGGTAAGCCGGGAATCAATTGGCCACGGGTGACTTTCCCCACTGCAATCCGTCCGGTATAGGAAGAATAATCAAGCGAAGTAATACGCATCTGCAACGAACCTTCTTTATGTTTTGAGGGCGGAATATGTTGCAGGATAACATCGAGCAAATAGCTGATATCTGTAGTTTCTTCTTTCCAGTCAGGCCCCATCCAGCCGGCTTTTGCCGAACCGTAAACCGTTGGAAAATCGAGCTGCTCTTCGGTGGCATCGAGACTGTACATCAAATCGAACACTTTTTCGTGAGCAATGTCGGGGGTGCAATTTGGCTTATCCACTTTGTTTACCACCACAATGGGTTTTAAACCCAGTTCCAGCGCTTTTTGCAGAACGAAACGGGTTTGTGGCATGGGGCCTTCAAAGGCATCCACAATCAGCAAAACGCCGTCGGCCATGTTGAGTACGCGTTCCACTTCGCCTCCGAAATCGGAGTGACCGGGCGTATCGATGATGTTTATTTTAGTGTCTTTGTAACGAATGGAAACATTCTTCGAAAGAATTGTAATTCCGCGCTCCCGCTCCAAATCGTTGCTGTCGAGGATCAATTCACCCATATCCTGGTTTTCCCTGAAAAGTTTTACCTGGTGCAACATGCGATCAACCAGTGTGGTTTTTCCGTGGTCAACGTGGGCGATGATGGCTATATTTCGTATTTCTGTCATTGTTTTCTGATTTGGCGGGCAAAAGTAAAAAAGAAAATCATTGCCCAAATAACAGGTCAGCAAAATAACAATTGCTAAACGAAAGAATTAATATTCAGCATGAAAGATTATTTCTTTTCGTTTTGGAGATTATAAACCATTCTAATTCAAAGCGAACTCTTTCTTCTGAAGCATACGGTAAATGGTAGATTTACCAATGCCCAGTTTTTTGGCTACCAGCCGAACGTTTTGATTGTATTTGTTCAAAAAATGTTTAATGATGTCGTAATTGTAATCTTCCAGCGATTTTTCATTTGACAAAATATTTTGCACATTTTCGTCCACGCTCATATTCAAATGTGCCGGTTTAATTTTATCACCGTTGGTCATTACACAGGCCAGTTCCATTACGGCTTTCAGCTCACGGATATTCCCCGGATAGTGATATGTTCGCAGAAGTTGTTTGGACTCATCTGTAATGGTCTTGGGGTCCATGTTGTTTTCCCTGCAAAACTCATTTACAAAATATTTGGCAAGCAAAATAACGTCGTTGCCTCTCTGTCGAAGCGGCGGAAGCTCAATAGGTAACCCAAGCAACCGGTAATAGAGGTCTTGCCTGAACTTTCCTTCTTTTACCAGGTCGGCCATATTTTTATGGGTAGCTGTAAGAATTCGCACATCGAGAGAAATATTTTCTGAACCACCGAGCCTTACCAGTTCACGCTCCTGAATTACACGCAGCAGTTTGGCCTGTACGTTCAAATCGAGATCGGCAATTTCGTCTAAAAAGAGGGTACCTGTATTTGCAAGTTCAAATTTTCCCAGCTTCCGGAAATCAGCTCCGGTAAATGCTCCTTTTTCATGACCAAACAATTCGCTTTCCACCAGGCCATCGGGGATAGCAGAAACGTTAACGGCAATAAAAGGCTTGTTGCTGCGTGGCGAATTGTAGTGAATACCTTTGGCAACCAGCTCCTTACCCGTTCCTGTTTCACCACATATTGAAACTGAAATGTTTGTTTGAACGGCCTTCTCCATTAACCCGAAAACATGATCGATTTCCCGGCTGTTTCCTTTGATGAGTTTTTTGAAACTGTAATGATCTTTGATGGCATCTTTCAAACGGGTGTTTTCCTGCTTAAGCTGATCGGAGTGATAAATGTTCTTAATAATGTTTGTCAACTTCTCGCGGGTATCGGGTGCTTTCATAATGTAATCATAAGCACCGTCTTTCATCAACTCTATTGCTGTATTGATGCTTTCCTGCGCCGAAATGATGATGACATGTGTATTTGGCGCTCTTTTCTGAATCTCCTTCAGCACCTCATGCCCGGTCATATCGGGGAGGGTATAATCGAGTGTTATTACGTCGGGTTGTTCATCCAGACTGGTAATGCAGTCTTTCCCGTTATAAAAAACCTTCACCTGGTAATGATTGTCGATGAGCTGTTTTTTCAAAACCTGGGCATAAAGCTTGTTGTCTTCAACAATGAAGATTTTGTATCTGATACTGCTTTTTGGGTTGGCCATCTTCAAATGATTTTAATTAATCGTCCATTATTTCTAAAAATCTGTACCAAAATAGGAATTATTTTTGAATATTTTCCTATTTTGAGACAAAAAATGCAATTTTGGGAAAAATAAATGGATTTTTCTAAAATCGGTAACCTGCCTTTTGCAAATCCTTCAGGTTTGAAAATGGTTTTTCAGGTTTTAAATATTTTGCCAGATGCTTATGAATTCTCAACCGGATTTCTTTTCCTGTTTTGGTATCCATCCTGTCGAACGAATGTCCGCCGGGCACTGCATCAAAAATTTCATATTCAAAAGTTTTTCCTTCGGCTTTCAACGACTTTATTAGATGCTCTACTTCCAGTACATTTACATCATCGTCGTTGGTATTGGTATGTATCAGCAAAGGTGTGCCGTCGTATTTATGGGTATTCCAGGCAGGCGAACGCCGCCGGTACTCGGCAACATTTTCGTGTGCGCTTTGCCCGATGTGGTAATCAGCCTCGAATAAATCGCGGTAACTTTGTGTAAAATAGCCCATGCGTGCAATTAAATCACTTACAGGCACACCGGCAAATGCCACCTGGTATTCTTTCGGATGATCGAAAATATTCATCAGGGCAATCAGTCCTCCGTGGCTCCATCCAACAATACCCACTCTCTTTTCATCAATAAAATCGTAGTTCTCAAGCATATAGTTACGGCTGTAAAAAACATCTTCGGTTTCAAGGCCGCCATAATCAATTTTTTCGTAGTGCGACTTGCCATAACCGGTACTTCCGCGGTACTCAGGCGCAACTATAACGTATCCCTGGCTCACCAGTTCACGCACAATGTGTACATAGTAGGTTGTAAAATCGCCGTGGACCCCGCCATGCGGAAGCACAATCAACGGGTATTTTTTCGAAACGTCGAGATCAACAGGAAAAAACACGTAGGTCCAGAACTTCACATGGTTTCCGGCACCTTTGGCAGTCGGACTTTCCTCTTTCCACTTTGGTGGCCCGTATATGTAAAATTTATCCATCCAGGCCACATCACTTACTTTTTGATGCCACAATACATCGTCAATCAACTTTTCAATCCGGTCGAGGCGGTGATTCAAACTGGTATTATCATTTTTAAGCTGTTGAATTCCATCGCCAAGGGTTTCGAAGTTTTGGCTGAATGCCGGCATTGTACAAAAAATCAGTAAAAAAAAGAATGCTACGGTTTTTTTCATCGGTCTGTTATTTTTTATTCATTAATAATGAAGGAAATTCGTTTATCATCATCAAATAACGAATGAATTATTATTTTTATAAAAGTATAAAAAAGGAATAAAATGAAGTATAAAGCATTTCACAAATTATCTTACGGGTTGTACATTATTGCCACCCGCCTGAATGGAGAAAACGCCGGGTACATCGGGAATACAGCATTTCAGGTTACATCAGACCCACCAAAAATTGCGATAAGCTGTCATAAAAAAAATGCATCGGCCGATAAAATCCTCCAAAGCAAAATTTTCTCGCTGTCGGTTTTGAAAAAAGAATCCAGCACATCGCTTATTGGTGAATTCGGTTTTATGTCGGGCAGCGAAGTGGATAAATTCAGAAATATTGAAATCAAAACAGCATCCACCGGAGCGCCTATTGTACTTGATTCGGCGGTTGCATGGTTCGACTGCAAAGTGGTTTCGACCCACGATGTGGGGACACACATTCTGATTATTGGAGAAGTGATGGACAGTGAAGTCATTTCGGATGACGAACCGCTAACCTACGATTACTACCGCGAAAAGTATAAAATGCTGGCTCCGAAAAACGCGCCAACCTACATTGAAAAAGAGAAACTCGATAAAGAAGAAGCCACACCAGTTCCGGAAAATACACCTGATAGCAATGTAGAAGAAAAAGAGACGAAAGAAGCATCAAGCTACACCTGCACCATTTGCGGGTTTCAATACAATCCAGAGGAAGGAGACCCCACGATGGGCATTCCGCCCGGAACACCTTTCGAGGATTTGCCGGATGACTACAAATGTCCGATTTGCAATGCAGGCAAAGACTATTTCAAGGAAAATTAATGAAAAACAGCCGGGATAAACCGGCTGTTTTTTTAAAGTTCGCGATGTGTACCATCGCAATAAGGTTTGTTTTTCGATTGCTTGCACTGACACAACCAAAAATCATTCTTTTCTTCTACTTCAAATGCCAGCGGAACAAATGATGTATCTTTATGCGAACCATCGCAAAAAGGCTGGTTATTGCTTTTTCCACAGGCACACCAGTAATAAGTTCCGGGCTCAAGGGCCACCATTTTAGGTACTTTGGCCGCAATCTTGGGTTTTTCCATTTTTTTCTTTTTAAAAATTAGCTGATTGAATTTTTCAGCAATTTAATCAACTATTTTGTAAGCCACAAGCCGGTTGTCGAAAAAAGTGGGTACTAAAACCAAATCCCGCTTCAGGGCAAAATCCAGATCTGCCGTATTAATTTCCTGCTCAGTAGTATCGAGCAGTTTAATACTTTTCCCGTCACGATGAATAAATATTCTGCCCGGCCAGTTGGAGTAAACAAATTCACCCTGATTGTTTTTTTCGAGTCCGTCAACGCCACCTGCATCGGCAATTATTTTTTTCACTTCTTTTGTTTTAACATCCACCTCAAAAACATGCTGGTCGCCCACAAAAAGCTTCCCCTCTTCGGTAAACAGGCCATTGGGGGTTTCAAAAGGTTCGCCTTCCATCCACAGAGTTAACCTGTCGTTGTGAAGCACATGGATTTTTGCAGTACGCGTATCCGAGACAAAGATCATCCCGTTCTGACAGGCAGCCACATCATTTAGAAAAACAGCATTGGCGGCATGATACCGGCTGACGATTCTTCCTGTTTCCATATCAATTTCAACCAGTCTGTCAATGTCGGAAACATAAAGCTTCTCTTCAGAAATGGCCATCCCTTTGGGAGCATCCAGGTTTTTCACCCATTCCAGTTCCTTTATTGTTCCATCAGAATTCAAAATACTGATGAACCCTTTTCCATCCTTTTCTGCCGGGTTCCCGTTGATGTTGGATACATAAATAACATCACGCTCTTCATCGTAAAGTGCTGATTCGGGAGTTTTCAAACCTTCGGTTTCCCATACCATTTCCAGTTTTTGAGCTTTCAAAGAATGCAAGCCAAAAATCAAAATCATTATCAAGCCTAAATTCAGTGTTTTCATTTTTTCTTCATTTTTAAAATTATGGGCAAAAAGTTACCATAAAAAAGTGTTGATTGCAAAAAAATGTTCAAATTGGTGCAAAAATAAAACATTGGCTATGCAAAAATTTGTAATTCTGGCAATGCTGGTTGCTGCGGTGATTTCAGGTTCAGCACAAAAAAACCAACCTCAAAAAATCTATATCGGCACTTTTACATCCGAAGGAGCAGAAGGCATTTACCTGTGCGATTTTAATAATTCCTCAGGAGAAATATCTCTCGTAAGCAGCTTCAAGGGAATCGACAATCCATCGTTTCTGAAAATTTCGCCAGACAAGCAAAATCTTTACGCTGTTACCCGGCCACCGGCAGCAATTGAAGCGTCGGGGGGCTATGTAAACGCCTACCGTATAGAAAAAAACGGCAACATTAGGTTCATCAACAAACAAATTTCAAATGGGGACGATCCCTGCCATGTTGATGTTTCGCCCGACGGAAAATACATTGCAATTGCCACGTACGGAGGAGGTTCAACTTCATTATACCGGGTGTCCGAATCCGGCAGCCTGGAACCAGCCAGCTCAATTATTTTCAATAAAGGGGCAGGACCAACACCAAGGCAACGGGCGCCTCATGCACATTCCATAAAGTTCTCGAAGGATGGTAAGCAGGCATTCAGCGCAGATTTGGGAACCGACCAGTTGAATATTTTCAATGTAAAAAAAGACAGGCTTATTCCTGCCAGACAAAAGTATGTAGAACTTGCCCCCGGCGCCGGCCCGAGACACTTCAGTCTTCATCCGGAGACCAACGCAATTTATGTGATTAATGAATTGAATTCGACAGTGAGTGTGCTGGATAAAAGAGGCAATAGCCGGGAGGTAATTCAAGTGGTTTCAACAATTCCAAATGGATTTTCCGGAGAAAATTATTGTGCCGACATTCATGTTTCGGCCGATGGAAAATATGTGTATGGCACAAACCGGGGGCATAATTCCATTGCCGTATTTACTGTAGACCCAATGTCACAAAAACTTGAGCTGCTTAAAACAGTTTCAACCCGGGGTGAATGGCCCCGGAATTTCACCCTCAGTCCCGATGGACGGTTTTTGCTTGTGTCCAATCAGCGCAGCAATAACATTGTCGTTTTTAAAATTAACCCCGAAAACGGGATACCCGAATTTACCGGAAATGAATTGCACATTCCGGCCCCGGTATGCCTTGAATTCTTTTGATCTAAATCAACTGAATTTGGTGCTGATAAGCTTAATGAACTCATCGCGTGTAGCGTTTTTTTGAAAGGCACCTGTAAAATCAGATGTTGTTGTAATAGAGTGCTGTTTCTGAATTCCGCGCATTTGCATGCAAAGGTGCTGCGCTTCGATAACCACCGCCACCCCCAGGGGTTTCAATGTATTGTGAATACATTCCTTTATTTGTGAGGTCAGTCGTTCCTGCACTTGCAGCCGTCGGGCAAAAACATCGACAACACGTGCAATTTTACTCAGTCCGGTAATGGTTCCATTGGGAATATATGCTACATGTGCCTTCCCGAAAAACGGAAGAAGATGATGTTCACACATGGAGTAAATTTCAATATCTTTTACAATTACCATTTGCCTGTAATCCTCTTTGAACATGGCCGATTGCAAAATTTCAACCGGATCGGTTTTGTAACCCTGAAGTAAAAACTGCATGGCTTTTGCTACCCTGTCGGGAGTTTTTTCAAGTCCTTCCCTCGAAATATCTTCGCCTATCAGCTTTATAATGTTCCGGTAATTGGCTGAAAGTTCGAGTGTTTTATTTTCGTCGAAAATTTCAATTCGTTCGTAACCGTTTGAGTTGATTGCTTCTGGTGTGCACATGATGTCAATTTTGAAAATTCATACAAAGATCAGTTTTTTTTCAGAAAAGTAACATTTTAATCTGTTTTGTTACCTGAAACTTTGTTTTTAATAAAAATTTGTTCAAACAAACGCAACCTAAAACCCCACGCCTGCATCGTTTTTAAAACAGGTGTAATTGAAATATGATTTTTTCTATTAAAATGTGTGAAAAAAAAATCTTGTTTTGTGCAATAATAATTGGGTAAAAAAGTTATATCATTGCCACTCTGTTGGCAAAACAATTTGTCTTATTTCTGCCAAATTAAACCGCTTTGAAAGAATGATTGTAATTACAGGAGCCGCCGGCTTTATCGGCAGTTATTTAGCTGGGAAACTGAACCAGGCAGGATATTCTGATCTGGTTTTTATTGATCGTTTCGACGATCCCCAAAAAGACATCAACCTTTTCACAAAAAAGTACAAAAAATTTATTGACCGCGACCAATTTTTCAAATGGTTGATAAAAAATGCTGCAGATGTGGATTTCATTTTCCACATGGGAGCGCGCACCGATACAGTTGGGCAGGAGCCGGAGCTCTATCAGCAACTGAACCTGATTTATTCACAAAGGTTGTGGAACATTTGCTCCGAAATTCAGGTTCCCCTGGTGTATGCATCCTCGGCAGCAACTTATGGTAACGGAGAATCCGGATTTTCCGACTCGCACAACAATGTTTCACACCTGAGGCCTCTCAACCTTTACGGCTGGTCGAAACACGATTTCGATGTTTGGGCACTGAAGCAGGTGAGAACTCCGCCATTTTGGGCCGGTTTAAAATTCTTCAATGTATATGGGCCGAACGAATATCACAAAGGAAGAATGGCATCGGTAGTGCTGCACACATTTAATACCATCCAGAAAAATGGAAAAATGAAACTCTTCAGGTCGCACCATAAAGATTACAAAGACGGCGAACAAAGCCGGGATTTTGTTTATGTTGACGACATTACCGACGTGATGCTGTTTTTCCTGCACAACCAGAAAAATCCGGGCATTTACAATGTGGGGACCGGTCATGCCCGCTCGTTTCTGGATTTAACCAGTGCCGTATTCAGCAGCCTGAAAATGAATCCGGAAATTTCTTTTATCGACACACCGGTCGAATTGCGTGGGCGATATCAGTATTTTACCGAAGCAGATATTAAAAAACTGCGGGATATTGGTTACACCAAACCTTTTACCGACCTGGAAAAAGGAATTGATGTGTATGTTGGAAAGTATCTGTTGGAAGAGGCTTGTTACTAAACGCAAAAATCCCGGTCGGACGACCAGGATTTCGGTTATTCTAAAAAATTTCCTTTTCTTATGAAAGTACGTGGCTACGCGAACTCAAAAGCTTTTCAAGCAGAATCAGTAGCGAAGAAGCCATAAAAATTCCGGCAATACCGGCTGGCAATGCGCCAAGCTTATCGAAAAACGAGCGGTACCCGGTTAAAACAGCATCGGTATTAATCTCGGGAAGTATGGAAGGAGCCGATTCCGCTACCGGAGTTCCCGACACCAGCGCCATAACTGCAAACAAGGCAGCAAAAAGGGCCAGAATTATCCAAAATCCCCTGCCCAACACAGGTTCCTGTTTCACCTGTTCAAACGCAGCCTTTTCTTCAAAAACACGGTTCATAACCCGGGCAGAAAAACCATCGGCAGGCGATTCCAGTTTTACACTTCTTAAAAACTGCTTCAACTCCTTATCTTCTTCAAACGTTTTCATAATATTGTATATAAATCTTCCTGTAACATGTCATTTAATATAGTATAGAGCTTTTTCCGCGCTCTGTGTAATTTCACCTTTACGTTGCTGGCCGTTAATCCGGTTACCTTGCTGATTTCCTCTACCGATTGTTCTTCAAAATAATACAACAGAACCAGCGTATATTCATCTTCCGGAAGTTTGGCCAGCGCTGCTTTTACATACCTTTCACGATTTTCTTCAGGAATACCGTCGAGGTTCATGTCTTCAGCCTCTTCGCTGATCTGAATATCATCGGTAGAAGTATAATGGTACTTTTTCTTTCTGGTTTCTGAAATGCATGTATTATATGTAATCCGGTATAACCAGGTAGAAAATTTTGCCTTTCCCTGGAAAGTATGCAACGACTTGAAGGCCTTTACCAAACTTTCCTGGGCCATTTCTTCGGCATCTTCACGATTTCTAAGAACTTTAAGTGCGATGGAAAAAACAATATCCTGATATTTTTCAACGATATACGAAAAGTAACTGGTTTGCCCGTTAATTACCTTTTCGATGTAATAATTATCGTCTTTGTTTTCCATCTGTTCCTTTGACGAGAAAATTTTACTTCGGTTACAAATTTATTCAAAAGATTAATTTAAAAAAGTGTAACCAGAAGAAAAACGAAGCGTCAAAAGGGCAGAAATAAAATATAAACAATTTAAAATTGAATATCATGGAAGGAATATTTGTACCAATCGGATTTTTTCTGGCAATTTTTGCCATTCTCTACGTTTACTGGACAACCCGTACGAAAGAACGGCTCGCACTAATAGATAAAGGTGCTGATGCAAGTATATTTAAAACGGGAGCATCAAAATTTGCCTTGCTGAAGTGGGGTATTTTTCTGATAGGCCTGGCAGTGGGAGTTATTACAGGTTATGCGCTCTCGAATGTTGTAAATGAAGTAGTGGCTTTTTTCACTATGATTTTCTTTTTCGGAGGCCTCGCACTGATATTGGCTCACTTCATAACCAATGCATTATCGAAAAATGAATAACGACAAGAATCAGAAAAAGCAGGCGGATTTGGAGTACCAGGTCCGCTTTTTTTATTCACAATGAAAAACAATCACCCGTTGAATGGCATCGCGGCAAACCGGACAAAATTCTTTGGCATTGTTGCTTTTCATGCGGCAATCGATAAAGGGGCTGTAAATTCCCTTCGACTGATAACCGCCTCCCTCATAAACTCCAACAGTATTCCGGTATTTCGATTCCCGCGGAGTAGGAACCGGGGTGGACTCATCCAGAATGTGCTGCCATTTTTGACTGAAATCGACAAGCGTGGTTAAATTGGGTTCCCACGGCTCAATTTCCAGGTTGTAGAAGTCTTCGTAGGCAACATCAGAGGTGTAATATTCATCACCCAAACCGGCAAAACCATGTCCAAACTCATGAATAAAAACCTCTTTGGTGAGATGATTATCTGAAGTACACACGCTCAGAAAATTATAGAACCCACCTCCACCATACCTTTCGGTATTCACCAGCAGATAGATATGATCGCAGGAAACAACTGCAGCCGCATCGTAAACCGATTTCATATCGCTGGTGGTTAAATAACGGGGTAAATCGAAGGTATAAAATGTAGAATTAAATGCCGTATTTCGGTATATCTTCTCGCCGGGCACATCGGTACCAGAATCGACCGAGGGCGAAAATACAGCCCTCACATTGAACTTGCTCATTTCAGATTTAAATGGCTCTTCTTCAAACAAATATCCAGTCACCCGTCTGGCATCTTCAATAAACTTATCCTTTTCAACCTCGGTGTATCCTTCCGAAAGAATTACCAAATCGACTTTATTCTCCGGTTTTCCATTTTCCAGAATGGTTTCATTTTCATAAGGGAACGGGGGTTCACGCAAAATAAAATAATCTTCAGGGTTTATTTCCGCAGAAAAAATGGTTTGAAAATGTCCTTCCCATTGCCGGGCATCAATTTCGAGCCTGACATTTTTTTGGGGAAACGGAAAAATAACGGCCTGGTAAAATGTTTTATCCATCTGTTTTGCTTCAGCAGTGGTTTGCCATTCCTGAAAAAGTGTGCTGAACCCTTTGGAAAAAAGCAGGCGGTCGGTTTCCATGTCGAAAACCCGAAAACGGTAAGAGCCATAATGAAAAATATCGATTAAATTGGTTTGTGAACCGGCCCAGTGGGGTTCCTGTTTGAACTGGACGGGATATACCGAAACATGGTTGGCATTTCCGCCCAGAAGAAAATCGAAGCGCAAAGATTTCTGTAAAAAAAAGTCAGAAAATGTATTCTGCGCTGAACAGAACAAAGGGAACAACAACAGAATAAAAAACAGTTTTCTCGTCATTTTGGCAAGCATTTATTATTTTTGGCTAAAATTAAAAATTACAGCTTACAGAAGATGAGATCACTCTATAAATTTTTTCTTGAAAACATACGTGAAGTCAGTGAATTATCTTTCCTGGCAAAACCGGCAGCTGCCGTTTTTACTTTACTGATTCTTATTTTTCTGGCCTGGCTGGGCCATTATTTAACCAGACAGATTATTTTGCGCATTGTGCATCGCATTGCCTACAAATCGAAAACCCAATGGGATGATTTTATGGTGAACCGGAAAGTTTTCAGAAACCTGGCCCATTTGGTTCCGGCTTTCATTCTTTACCATGCAGCCGATTTTTCTTATCCCGTAATCCATCAGGAACTGACCGAAATGAGTGAAGCCACGCTAAGCATGCTTTCCAAAGATTATTACTTTTCACTGGCCGGTTTTTTAACAAAAACAGCACAAGTATATTTTGTTTCTATTTTCATATTAGTTTTAAACTCATTTCTAAATGCAGCTCTCGATATTTACAATACTACCACTTATGCCACCCACCGGCCTATAAAAGGATACGTCCAGCTATTTAAAATTCTGATATTCTCCCTGTCGGGGATTTTAGTCATTTCCATTTTACTTGAACGGGATCCTACTGTTTTACTGGCCGGGTTGGGTGCAATGGGAGCTGTATTGCTCTTGATTTTTAAAGACTCTATTTTAGGTTTTGTTGCTTCCATTCAGCTATCGGGAAACAATATGGTTAAAATTGGCGACTGGGTTGAAATGCGGAGCAGGGGCGCGGACGGTACGGTAATTGACATTTCGTTAAATACAGTTAAAGTTCAGAACTGGGACAGAACCATCTCTACCATACCTACTTACTCAATGGTAAGCGAATCGTTTATCAACTGGAAAGGAATGGAAGAGTCGGGCGGACGCAGAATTAAACGGGCGGTAAACATCGACATGAACAGCATTAAGCTTTGCGATACAGCTATGCTAAACCGTCTCGAAAAATTCCTGATAATTAAAGATTATGTAATAGAGAAGGAAAAAGAAATCAGGGAATACAACAAAAAGAAAAACATCTCGGACGAAGATATTGTCAGCGGAAGAAGGCAAACCAATATCGGGGTTTTCAGAAAATACCTGGAAACATACCTTCATCAGCACCCCATGGTAAACAACGACATGACTTTTCTTGTCCGCCATCTTCATCCTTCGGAAAAAGGCCTTCCCATTGAAATCTATGTATTCTGCAAAGACAAGGCATGGGCCAGATACGAAGCAATTCAAGCCGATATTTTCGACCACGTACTGGCGGTAATTCCCGAATTCGATCTCCGCGTTTTTCAGGAACCCTCCGGAGCCGATCTTAGGCGGGCTTTTTCAAAAACCTAACATTCAGACCATTTATTGCACATAGAAATTAAAATGCAGCGCTATCAATCTGTTAGAAACGGAATGTTATTTAGCATTTCCCGTTTGTAATTATAAAAATTTCATACATTTGTTTTATAAATTGTAAATTATACGAAAAAAGGAACATGGATAAATCAGATTACCTCGAGCAGGCTGCCGACATTGACCAGCTGGATGAAAAAATTCTAAAACTAATAACAAAAAATGCACGCATTCCGTTTCTGGAAGTTGCCAGAGAGTGTGGTGTTTCCGGGGCTGCCATACATCAACGTGTTCAGAGGCTTTTAAATATGGGAGTGGTTACCGGCAGCGAGTTCATAGTTAACCCGCAAAAACTGGGCTACAACACTTGTGCATACATGGGAATTTATCTTGAAAAAACGAAATATCACAGGCAGGTTGTTGCTGCCATGAGGGAAATTCCGGAAATTGTGGAATGCCATTATACAACAGGCCAGTATGCCATCTTCATCAAAATCCAGACAAAAACCAACAAACACCTGAAAAAGCTGATTGATGAGGATTTACAAGCAATTGAAGGCATTGCCCGAACCGAAACATTTATGTCGCTCGAAATGGATTTTAAACGACAGGTACCCATAAAATAGGAATGCTTTTTACCTGACGCAAAATTTAGAAAAATGACACTCAGAAACAATTTGGACGAAGTTGATTTAAAAATACTGGATATCATCACCCAAAATGCTCGAATTCCGTTTAAAGATGTGGCCAAAGACGTAGGAATATCAAGGGCTGCTGTTCATCAGCGGGTAAACCGGATGATTGAACTCGAAGTAATTACAGGCTCCGGATATCACATCAATCCCACTAAAGTTGATTTTAAAACCTGCAGCTACATTGGTATATTTCTTGAAAAAGGCGGACTCTTTTCAGAGGTGGTGGAAAAATTAAAGCTGATACCTGAGATTGTGGAATGCCATTATACCACCGGGCAATATGCCATTTTTGTTAAAGTATATGCCAAAGATAATGAACACCTAAAAAATATTTTAAGCAGCCATGTTCAAAAAATTTCCGGAATTGCCAGTACGGAAACATTCATATCGCTGGAACAAAATTTTAAACGAACCATTCCGGTAAACAGCTAATGGCGCTGCCTCACAGCCTCATAAATCATCAGCCCGGCAGCAACAGAAACATTCAGCGAACCAATTTTCCCAAATAACGGAATCCTAACCTGATCGTCTGCCATATTTAAAACGGGTGGTGAAATCCCCGTGTCTTCGGCCCCCATTACAATGACGAGGGGTCCTTTCATCGCCTTTTCAGTATAAACATCAGTCGCCTTTTCCGTAGCAGCAATAACCCGTAATCCCGAGTCTTTTAAAAACCTCAATACAGCAGGCAGGCTTTTCACTTTACAAACAGGTAAGGAATGAATAGCTCCGGCTGAAGTTTTTACTGCATCGGCACCAATACGTGCCATCCCTCTTTCAGGAATAATGATGGCATGCACCCCCCCGCATTCAGCCGTTCTTACAATAGCACCCAAATTTCGAACATCGGTAATCTGGTCCAGAATTAAAATAAACGGATCGGTACCAGCCTCAAACAATCCTGGTAAAAGTGTTTCAATATCAGCGAATTCAACTGCTGATAAAAAAGCAATAACCCCCTGATGATTTTTTCGGGTTACACGGTTTATTTTTTCAACCGGCACAAACTGAAAAGCAACATCATTCTCCTTTATCAACTGAAAAAGCTCGGCAAACAACTCATTGTCAAGCCCTTTTTTGATCAACACCCTTTCGACCGGCTTGCGGTTTCTGATGGCTTCAATCACAGCTCTTGTACCAAATATATAATCTTCTCTGCTCATTACCAGTTCTTTTTTAATTTCCAGTTTTCCAGTTCTTCGTGTTCTCGTTCCCAACTTTCAAGCGTTTGACTCAATTTCACTTTCAGCTTATCATACTTTACAAAAACATCGGTATCGTCAATTGCCTCTGTGCCCGACATCATCTTATCCATTTCCGTAATTTTATTCTCCAGGGTTTCTATTTCTTCCTCAGTTGCAGAAACTTTTTTTTCAAACTTGGCAATATTCCTGTTTATTTCCTTTTTTTCATCGAAACTGATACCTGAAGAATGACCCCCTGCTTTTTTACTGATGCTTTTCAGGTTTCGGCTTTGAGCTGATACCTCAAGCTCCTTTAAAGTTTCCATTTTTTTTCGCTGAAGAAAATCGTATATACCTCCCAGGTGCTGTTTTATTTTTTTATCCCTGAATTCGTAAACACAATTCACAAGTCCGTCAAGAAATTCCCTGTCGTGAGAAACTACAATAACAGTTCCTGAAAAATGAATTAGAGCCTCTTTCAGAATTTCTTTCGACTGGATATCGAGGTGATTGGTAGGCTCGTCCAAAACGAGAAGGTTTACCGGTTCCAGCATCAGCCGAATCATGGCCAGTCTCGATTTTTCACCGCCGCTGAGCACTCTTACTTTTTTATCCACATCCTCTCCCGAAAAAAGAAAAGCTCCCAGAATATCGCGAATTTTGGTACGTATTTCGCCGGTTGCTATTTCATCAATGGTTTCAAAAACAGTCAGCTCCTCATTCAGCAGTTGCGCCTGGTTCTGGGCAAAATAGCCAACTTTCACATTGTGCCCTAAAGCCACCAGTCCATCGTGCTCAATTTGCTTCAGAATAATTTTCACCAATGTTGTCTTTCCTTCACCATTCCGACCAACAAATGCAACCTTCTCCCCGCTTTCCACAGTCAAATCAAGGTTGTGCAACACCAGGAGATCACCGTAACTTTTGCTAACATTTTTTGCCTCAACTACTACTCTGCCCGACCGGGGTGCAGGTGGAAACTTCATGTTCAGCTTTGCATTATCCACTTCTTCAACCTCAATACGGTCCAGTTTTTCGAGTTGTTTAATCCTCGATTGAACCTGCACAGCTTTTGTGGCCTTATACCGAAACCTTTCGATGAATTTTTCTGTATCATCAATCATTTTTTGCTGATTTCTGAATGCGGCCATCTGGACTTCACGCTGTTCCTTTTTCCATTTTACAAAAGCCGAATAGTTCATTTTCTGGTCAGTAATTCTCCCCAGCGAAATTTCGATTGTCCGGTTGCAAACCGTATCCAGAAAAGCCTTATCGTGCGACACCAGTACAACTGAACCCTTATAGTTTTTCAAAAAATTCTCGAGCCACTGAATCGACTCAATATCAAGATGATTGGTAGGCTCATCGAGAAGAATAATTTGGGGCTTTTGCAACAACAACTTAGCCAGTTCAATACGCATCCTCCAGCCCCCGCTAAATTCAGAAGTTGGCCGGTCGAAATCGGTTCGTTCAAACCCAAGTCCGAGCAGTGTCTGTTCCATTTCCCCATGATAAGAATCGCCTCCAAGCATGGAATATCTCTCGTTCAGGTACGATATCTGATTCAGCTTGTTCAGGTAATTCTTCGAATGATAATCTGTGAATGTGGCTATGTCGTGGTTCAATTGACCAATTCTCTTCTCAATTCCAAGAATTTCCTCAAAAGCAAGCAGGGTTTCACCAAGCAGGGTTTTGGTATCTTTCACCTTCATTTCCTGCGGAAGATACCCGATGGTGGTTCCTTTGGGAATGTTTACCGCCCCCTCTGAAGGCTGCATTAACCCGGCAATAAGTCTGAGAATTGTTGTTTTTCCAGCGCCGTTTTTCCCGATTAACCCGATGCGATCATCAGGCAAGATGAGAAAACTGGTTTCTTTTAATAAATCAAACCCGCCAAATCTAACCTGTATATTTTCTAATGAAATCATTTTTCGATTAAAATGAGGCCAAAGATAATGATTTAGCTGTGTGAAAAAAAAGACAAAAAAAATACCCTTACGGGTAAAAAAGGAAGGGGAAAGCTATGGACGCTTTTTGAAGATGATTGATGATTTACAAACCCCTAAACACAAAACCAATCATAAATACAGAAGATGCTTTCCCCTTTTTAAGTTTTATTTCTGAAAATAAAACCAACCATTAAATCAAAACAAATATACGTAAAAAGAATACGATTATAAAAGTATATTCTTCAGAAAAAGCAGCATTTTAATCGAAAAACTAATATTTTTCCCAAAATGGGAAAACTTGTACCTATTTGGGAATCAAAAAGATTGGCAAATTTCGCCGCTATTGCCCATAAACACTATATTTGCAGAAAAAAAGTGGGAAGAAACAAGAAAAAGCCGTTACACAAAAATGTCAGAATTGAAGACATTGGTTCAGAAGGAAAAGCAATTGCGAGGGTGGGCGAAATGGTTGTGTTTACCAAAATGGCCGCTCCGGGCGATATAGTGGACTTACAGGTTAACAGGAAACGAAAAAAATACCAGGAAGCTGTTGTTACTAAATTTCATGAATTTTCAAAAGAGCGGGTACTGCCGTTTTGTAATCACTTCGGAATATGCGGAGGATGCAAGTGGCAGTTTTTACCTTACAAAAGTCAACTTGCATACAAACAAAAGCAGGTAGAAGACCAGTTAAAAAGAATAGGTGGAATTGACATTCCAACTGTTGAACCTATATTAGGCTCGGCAAACGACACATTTTACCGCAACAAACTCGAGTTTACTTTTTCCGACAAAAAATGGCTCACAACGGAAGAAATTGAGTCTGGCGATGAAATCCAGAACCTGAATGCTCTCGGATTTCACGTGCCCGGAATGTTCGACAAGGTTATAAACATTGAAAAGTGCTGGCTACAGCCTACCCCGTCAAACGAAATAAGAAATTTCATTTACCGGTATGCCATAGATAATAATCTTCAGTTTTTTAACCTTAAAAACCAGATCGGATTTCTTAGAACACTGATTATCAGAACCACTTCTGTAGGTGAAACAATGGTTATCCTTTCATTTTTTCAAGAAGAAAAACAAAAGCAAACAGAATTGTTAAATGCACTCAAAAACCGCTTCCCCGAAATCACATCATTAATGTACGTGATAAATCCAAAAGGAAACGATACAATCCACGACCTCAGCATTGAACTTTTTTACGGCCGTGACCATATTTTTGAAAAAACGGAAGACCTGAAATTTAAGATCGGTCCAAAAAGTTTCTACCAAACCAATTCCAGACAGGCGCAAAAATTGTATGAAGTGGTTCGCAACTTTGCAGGACTTACAGGAACTGAAACGGTATTCGATTTATATACGGGAACAGGCACAATTGCCAACTTTGTGGCCCGCAATGCAAAAAAAATAGTTGGGATTGAATATGTACCGGAAGCCATTGCCGATGCCAAAGAGAATTCGGCACTGAATAACATTTCCAATACCGAATTTTTTGCCGGCGACACAAAAGATGTGTTAACCAAAGATTTTTTCAAAAACCATAACAGGCCCGAAGTAGTAATAACCGATCCGCCAAGAGCCGGGATGCATGCCGATGTGGTAAAAACGTTACTCGAATTAAAACCTGAAAGAATAATTTATGTAAGTTGCAATCCGGCAACCCAGGCCAGAGATTTATCTCTATTGAAAGAATCATACAAAGTTACTAAAATACAGCCTGTTGATATGTTTCCCCACACCCACCATGTTGAAAATGTAGTCTTACTTGAAAATGGGAAAAATAATAATTCAGGTATCTAAACAGATAAATCATAAACACTTACTCGGATAAATTGTTACAACTATCAATTTGTAATTTTTGTTTAGGAAAAAAATGCAAACAAATTGAGACAAATTGTCTCAATTTTTGTATATTGTACCTTCAAAATCTTTAAATATCGGGAAAATGAAAAGAACACTACTTATTTTATTGATGGGCATCATTCCGTTTGGCTTAATGGCCCAGTTAAATCAGAACTTTCCGGAAAACGTAACCCTGCGGGTTGAGAAAACCGGAATCAATACCCAGGCCAGCGACTTCGGGCCTGCGTTTGTTGAAAATGAACTATGGTTCTCAGCCTTTACGGCTGAAGAAATTTCAAGGCTGAATCAGGGGAAATCCAACGATGTTTTTTACAACCTTTTTGCATCGCCGGTTGACGAAAAAGGAAACCTCAGGGGCGGAAAAAACATGAAACTGCAGGAAATTAGTGCAGGATATCATGCCGGTCCGGTTTCGTGGTGCGAGGCCACCAACGAACTTTTTGTTACGCTGAGCAACTACGAAAACCCGGAAATTAAGAATGTAGTCTTTCAGAAATCAAACATTCCGCTGAAAATCATCATTCTGAAAAAGTCGGGCAGCAACTGGGTACAGGCAGGGGAGCTGCCATTCAACAGTTCTTCCTATTCTGTAGGTCACCCTGCCATTTCGGTTACCGGCGATACATTGATTTTCGCTTCCAATATTCCGGGGAAAGGCCTGGGAGGAACCGACCTTTACATGACGGTAAGAAAAAACGGCAGTTGGGGCGAAATGGTCAACCTCGGCGATAAAATAAACACGCCTGGAGAAGACATGTTTCCATACCTGCACAAGGGAAAAATGCTTTTCTATGCCTCCAGCGCAAAATCCGGCGGGCAGGGAAAATTCGATATTTATTATTCCGGGTTAACCGCCGGAGGGTTTGACACTCCAGAGCCCCTCACAGCCTTAAACACTGCTGAAGACGATTTCGGACTGGTCATCCATCCCGATGAGGAAGTGGGGTACTTTGTTTCGCGAAAAGCAGGTGGCGAAGGCGACGACGATATTTATAAGGTACTGTTTGAAGTGGAAGGGGAATACGATTTGGAATTGCTGGTACGCGACACAAAATCACATGAGCCCCTGGCTAACGTCAGAGTTAATTTCAACGACAACCAAACCCAATACACCGACAACAACGGATTAATTAAAAGAGGGCTTGAAAAAGCAACCGACTATACTGCCACTTCAGCGCATGATGGTTATATGAATGAATCGATTACTTTCACAACCAGAAATATACCTTTTGGAACTCTTAAAGAGATTATTCAAATTGAAAAAGTGGAGGTAGGACAGAAATTTGTGATGGAAAATATCTACTACGATTTTGACAAATGGGATATCCTTCCTGAATCGGAAATTGAACTGGATAAGCTGGTGAAAGTAATGAAAGATAATCCTTCGTGGAAAGTAGAGCTGGGTTCACATACCGACAGCAGGGGAACTCATGCCTACAACGAAGTGCTCAGCCAGAAAAGGTCAGATTCTGCTGTTAATTATATTGTTTCAAAAGGAATTCCAAGAGACCGCATCACTGCCAAAGGATATGGAGAAACACAATTGGTAAATGAATGCGCAGATGGTGTTTCCTGTACAGAAGAACAACACCGGAAAAACAGAAGAACAGAGTTTACAATATTGGGAATGGATTGAACACCTTAAAAAATCGAATGCAAAAAGTGGCGGCCTTTGGGGTCGCCACTTTTTTTTGATGCACAATAATTCTAATTTCTACAATTCAAACTTATAATTTCCGATGTCGCTTAATTCAGAAACCCGGATGTATTCGGCATTTGCTTTCACCTGAGATTTGGCAAATGTGATGTAATTTTTTGCCGAACGCAGGAACGACTCTTCGCGGTTTGCATCGAGCAACAGCAAATAGCTCATAATAATGTGCCCGGCCATTTCAACCAAACGGCGGGCATGAAAATCGATGAATTCGTTATCATCAGTGCCAACAACTTTTTTCACCGACTGCTCGTATTCGTCAGTTAAAATAATCAGCGACCGTTTCAGGTATTCCAGTTGCGGAGAAATCTTCTGAGCCTCGTAATACCGGATTCTGTTGAGAAACCCACCCGTTGTAACACCCCTGATGGCGGCCACAACCTGCAACTGGGTTGTTCCTTCATAAATGGAAGTGATTCGGGCATCGCGGTAAATGCGTTCCACCGGATAATCTTTCATAAAACCTGAACCTCCGTGAATCTGAACGGCATCGTAAGCCAACTGGTTGCTGTATTCACTTGACATTCCTTTCACAAGCGGAGTGAAGATATCGGCCAGCCGCTGGTAATGTTTCATTTCGTCGCGTTCTTCTTTTTCCAAAGTACGCTCTTCTGAAATATGTTGATACGTTTTGTACATATCCACAAACCGGGCGGTTTCATAAAGCAAAGTCCGGGAAGCATCCAGTTTGGCCTTCATTGTAGAAAGCATTTCAAAGACTGCCGGAAAGCGAATGATGGATTTCCCAAACTGCATGCGCTCTTTGGCGTACTCCAGCGCTTCGCGGTAAGCGGCTTCGCTAATTCCAACCGACTGGGCAGCAATTCCCAGACGTGCTCCGTTCATCAGCGCCATCACATATTTAATCAGACCAAGTTTTCTGGAACCAACCAATTCAGCCGGAGCATCTTTGAAAACCAGCTCACAGGTAGGCGAACCGATGATGCCCATTTTGTGCTCGATGCGCCGAACGGTTACACCTCCTTGCTGTTTGTCGTAAATAAACATGGAAAGCCCCCGGCCGTCTTTGGTACCCGGTTCCGAACGTGCCAACACCAGGGAAATATCACCGTCTCCGTTGGTAATAAAGCGTTTCACGCCGTTAAGCAGCCATACATTTTTCCTTTCGTCCCAGGTGGCTTTAAGCTGAACAGCCTGCAAATCGGAGCCGGCATCGGGTTCGGTTAAATCCATGGCCATTGTATCGCCTTTGCACACGCGCGGCAGGTATTTCTCCTTTTGCTCCTCCGAGGCGAATTCGTTAATGGTTTCGGCGCAATCCTGCAAGCCCCATATATTCACAAAACCGGCATCGGCACGCGAAACTATGTCGGCAGCCATAATGTACGGGACAATCGGAAAATTCAGTCCTTCGTATTTATATGGAAGCGACATGCCCATCAATCCGGCCTGGTTCAAGGCTTTCAGATTTTCGCTGGTTCCGGTGGCATAAACTACATGTCCATCCACCACCTGCGGGCCTTCAGCATCTATTCCTTCGGCATTGGGCGCAATAATGTCACCACAAACTTCGCCAACAATTTCGAGTACGCGTTCGTAGTTGTCCATTGCATCTTCGTGGTCGAGCGGTGCAAACTGAAATTCATCCTTAAACGAAAAATTCCGTTCTTTCATCCGAACGATTTTCTCCATTAACGGATGGTTCAAATGAAATTTCAATTCGCTGTTATCTGTATAAAAATTTGCCATTTTTTCTAAATTATTTCGTGTTCTTTTTGTAATATTTAATCATTTTGGGAATGATATCGGCAATATCTCCGGTAATTACATAGTCGGCTATGGAATTTATCGGAGCTTCAGGATCGGTATTGATGGCGATAATCTGGGCCGATTGTTCCATTCCTGCACGGTGCTGAATCTGCCCTGAAATTCCGCAGGCGATGTAAAGTTTAGGCCGAACCGTTAAGCCGGTCTGTCCAATCTGCCTTTCATGTTCCACATATCCGGCATCGATTGCCGCGCGCGATGCACCCACTTCGCCTCCCAAAACTTCGGCCAGGTCATACAACAATTTAAAATTCTCTTTTGAACCCACACCGTAACCACCGGCCACAATAATGGGAGAACCTTTAATGTTCAGCTTGCTTTTTTCCATGTGCCGCTCAATGATTTCCACAACAAAATCGGAATCGCTGACATATTTCGACACATCGAGGTTGACCACTTTCCCTTTGTATTTCGGATCAAGAATTTCTTTTTTCATTACCCCTTCGCGAACGGTTGCCATTTGCGGACGGCAATCGGGATTGATGATGGTGGCAATTATATTTCCGCCAAAAGCCGGTCGAATCTGGTACAACAGGTTTTTGTAATTTTTATCGGCTTTTTTGTCTAAATGATCACCAATTTCAAGGCTTGTACAATCAGCAGTTAATCCGCTGTGCAGCGCCGAAGAAACCCGTGGCCCGAGATCGCGGCCGATGGAAGATGCACCCATCAAAGCAATTTGCGGTTGTTCTTCTTTAAATAAATTAACAACGATGGAATTATGCGGCAGCGTTTGATACGGATACAACCTTTTATCATCGGCAAGATACAATGTATCAACACCGTAAGGGATGACCTGTTTGGCAACACCTTCGAGTTTGTGCCCAACGGCAATGGCTTCCAGATCGCATTTGAGCTGGTTTGCCAGCGCCCGGCCTTTGGTCAGCAGTTCCAGACTCACTTCAGCCACATGGCCGTCTTCAATTTCACAATAAACAAATACGTTATTCATGTTTAATCTTTTTCAAAATAAAACTAACCGATGGTATGACTTTTAATCAAATCAATCATCATATTTTCAATTTCCGCATCAGCACCCGAAATTACTTTCGAATCTTTCGCCTGAAGTACCACATTTTCAATGGATTTTACTTTGGTTGGCGAACCGGTAAGACCAAGTTGAGAAGCATCGTATTCGATGTCGTTTACGGTCCATTCCGGTATATTCAAATCCGGTCTGTCGTTATAAAGTGAAGTGTAATCTTCATTTTCTTTTTGCAATTCGGTAACTGTTTTTGCGCGCTTGTATTTCATTAGTAACTTGGCGTTTCTTACCCGGCATTCGGGTGCTGTGCCGTTCACGGTCATTACCAGCGGCAGTTTGCATTTCACCGTTTCAACGCCTCTGTCGAGGCGACGTTTCAGCACAATGGTATCGTTTTTTAGTTCTATTACCTCTTCCACATAAGTAACCTGAAGCCATCCCAGTTTTTCGGCAACCTGCGGACCAACCTGCGCGGTATCGCCGTCAATAGCCTGGCGGCCTGCAATAATTAGATCAATTTTTCCCATTTTTTTCAGGGCCTGGCCAAGGGCATAAGATGTAGCCAGTGTATCGGATCCGGCAAAAGCCCTATCGGTAAGCAAAACGCCGCCATCTGCTCCGCGGAACAATCCTTCGCGGATGATTTCGGCTGCGCGCCCCGGTCCCATGGTCAGTAATTTTACTGTTGTTCCCGGAAACTGATCTTTGATGCGCAAAGCCTGTTCCAGTGCATTTAAATCTTCCGGATTAAAAATGGCAGGAAGAACAGCCCTGTTCACTGTCCCGTCAGCTTTCATTGCATCTTTGCCAACATTCCTCGTGTCAGGCACCTGTTTGGCCAAAACAATAATTTTGTAAGCTTTCATCTATAAACTGATTGATTTATTAAAGTTTCTCTTTATCGTATTTCACCTGCAAAAATAGGTGATTCCATAACCTTTTTCCTAAAAAAGGCCTCAAATATAAAAATTGAGCACAAAGAAATCAAAACAGAAAAAAAGAAGGGAAGACAAAAAACCAGAGAAAAAAATATCGAAAAACAATGCAAATGAATGCCTTCCGGGAATAAAAATGCAACCAAACACCTGACCAGAGCAGGATTAAAACAATCAACCACATAATTCCAAAGTTATCAAAAAGGGATTCCTTCTGTGTTTCAATTTAGAATTGGTTTAATTAATAACTATTCTTTAATTGGTAAGAAAGTCGAGGACATTTTTACCTCCATCCGATTTTCCTGTACGGTAGAGTTCTGTAAACCCGCAACGAGTGCAGGAAACGGCGGTAAAACTTCGATTCTGGATATTGAAGTAGCGTGTAAATCCAGCGCCTGTTGTTCTGATTTTATCAGCTTCTGCTTTTTTGTTGCCGCATTTAGGGCAAATATAAGTTTGTTTCATCATTTCTATTTGGTTTTTAATCTTTTTGCATCTTTCAGTGCATTGTGGATTATCCATTCCAGTTGCCCGTTAATGCTCCTGAAATCGTCGGCAGCCCATTTTTCAACGGCTTTCATCATTTCCGGATCAATCCGCAATACAAATGATTTTTTCTTTGTCATCTAATTCAACCTCACTTTTTTTTATTATGCGATGACTGGACAAACAAGTTACTGATATAGCGACCCGGTATTTACTATCGGCGAAACATCTTTGTCGCCACAAAGTACTACCATTAAATTGCTTACCATGGTCGCTTTTTTATCGTCATCAAATTCAATAATTTCTTTTTTGCTCAGTTCGTCGAGGGCCATTTCTACCATACTAACAGCGCCTTCTACAATTTTGAAACGGGCAGCCACAATGGCGGTTGCCTGCTGGCGTTTCAGCATAGCCTGGGCAATTTCCTGAGCGTAGGCAATATAGTTGATACGCGCTTCGATAACATGGATTCCGGCAATATCAAGGCGCTCTTTAATTTCGGCTTCAAGCTTGTCATTGACTTCTTCGGTACTTTCTCTGAGGGTAAGTTCAGCTTCTTCGTCTTCAAAATTATCGTACGGATACATGCCGGCCAGTTTACGAAGGGCCGCCTCGCTCTGAACCACTACAAAATGTTCATATTCATCAACCCCAAAGGCTGCTTTATAGGTGTTCTCCACTTTCCATACCAATACAACCCCAATCATAATCGGGTTTCCCAGTTTATCGTTCACTTTGATGGGTTCGCTGTCGAAATTGCGGGCCCGCAGAGAAATCTTTTTCCGAATAAAAAACGGATTTACCCAGTAAAAACCGTTGGTTTTAATGGTTCCCTTATAGGCACCAAAAAGCACCATCACACAGCTTTGGTTGGGATCGACCACTGTAAAACCAGGAGCAATCAAAAAAAACAATGCGGTTAAAACTACAGAAGGAACAACCATTCCGCGCATAAAACCAAAAACAATGAGTACTAAAAGAATCAATTCGATAAAAACGAACAGGTACCCTGACAATCCTGTATAATCTTTTTCCATGGTATTAAATTTTAGTTAAAATGATATTAAAATGATACCACAAATGTAAAAAACTTTTTGGAAAATACATTCGTCTTCAATATTTTTTTCCAAAAAAAAAGCGCCCTATCCGGACGCCTCTCTTTTGTTAGAAACTACGTTAATTTAAATTCATTTCCACGAAGCCCGCCGCCTTTGTTTCAATGGCATCATAAGCACGGGCAAAATCCATAATTCTTCGGATTGTCTGTGCAGAAGGAACCGTAACCGATACTGCACTTTTCATTTCTTTGAGTTCATTGTCAGCAGAATCAACGTGAATTCCCGGATCCTGAACTGAGTTACAATTAAATTTTTTAATAATAAATAAGGTAGAATTTTTCATCATAGGCATTCTTAAAAAAACATTTCATTGAGAACGCTTATTTCTACCCTATATTGTGTTAATAAAGGTTAAATGCGGGTCAGTATCAGGTTTTTCTGTTTAATGAGTTTTCGCAAATTTATGAGCGCATAACGCATTCGTCCGAGTGCCGTATTGATACTAACATCGGTTTGTTCGGCAATTTCCTTAAAACTGAGCCCCATGTAGTGGCGCATGTAAATCACTTGCTGCTGGTCTTCGGGTAACTCTTTTATCAACTCTTTTACCTCACTCAAAATTTGATCGGTAATAATTTGATCTTCGATGGTTGCTTCCGAAAACTTTTGAGAATTGAAGATGTCCACTTCCATGCTGTCGTTTGAAACGGTGCCCTGAAGTTTTTCCTTCCTGAAATGATCGATAATCAGATTATGGGAAATTCGCAAAACCCAGGAAATAAACTTTCCATTTTCCACGTATTTGCCTCTTTTCAGGGAACGGATAACTTTAATGAAAGTTTCCTGGAAGATGTCTTCTGCCAGTTCCTGATTTTTCACAATGAGCAGGATATATGAATAAACCCTGCTTTTATGGCGGTGAATTAAAATTTCAAGTGAATTTTGATCACCTTCGATAAAACGTTGAACGAGCTCATTGTCGTTCAGTGTATTTGTACTGAACATTACCTTCTATTTAATTGTAAACAAAAAGTAAATTTTATCGATAGGCGTCAATTTTAAGTTGAAGTAAAACTATTTATTTAATTTTGTACGGGTAAAAATGAAACATTTTCCTGAAATAAACAAGTTTTTTTAACAATTTTATACGAATCCCAAAAGGCCATGCCTCAATTTATAAATGAAAAATGCATTGAAATAAAACATGCCAGGGTACACAACCTGAAAAGTGTAAGCTTAAAAATACCTCTGAATCAGTTTATTGTAGTCACAGGCGTTTCAGGATCGGGCAAATCATCACTTGCTTTCGACACCCTTTTTGCCGAGGGGCAACGCAGATATGTTGAGAGCCTTTCTTCTTATGCGAGGCAGTTTTTGGGACGTATTAACAAGCCCGAAGTCGATTTTATTAAAGGAATTCCGCCTGCCATTGCCATCGAACAAAAGGTCAATAATCGGAATCCTCGTTCAACCGTTGGCACTTCAACCGAAATATACGACTACCTGAAACTGCTTTTTGCCCGTGTGGGAAATACCATTTCGCCGGTTTCCGGCCAGGAAGTTTCCCGTAACTCGATAACTGATGTAGTGGATTTTCTGCTGTCGTTTCCCGAAAAAACAAGAGCCATGATTCTTTCTCCGTTGAAGCCTAAAAACGGACGTACTCTTCTTCGCGAGGCAGAATTATTAATGCAGCAAGGATTTTCGCGAATTGAACTAAAAAACGAAGTCAAACGGATTGATGAATTGCTCGAAGTCGGCGAAGAAAACTTTTGCAACGGAGAATGCCATGTAATCATTGACCGCGTGGTTGTGCAAACCGACGAAGATACGCAAAGCCGGATGGCCGATTCGGTGCAAACCGCATTTTTTGAAGGACACGGAGAATGTGTTATCAAAATATTCAATGAAGATGAAGTTCTTGTTCGCAGATTTTCCAACCGGTTTGAATCCGATGGGATTGAGTTTGAAGAGCCAACGGTTCATACATTCAGTTTCAACAATCCGGTGGGCGCCTGCCCAACCTGCGAAGGTTACGGAAAGGTAATCGGGATTGATGAAGACCTGGTTATTCCCAATAAATCGCTTTCGGTTTATCAGGATGCCATTGTGTGCTGGCGGGGTGAAAAAATGAGCAAATGGAAGGACCAGCTCATCTATTCTGCCGACCAGTTTGGTTTTCCCATACACAAACCATACTACGAACTTTCGGAAAATCAAAAACAGTTGCTTTGGACCGGCAACAGCCATTTTAAAGGACTGAACCGTTTTTTCAAATATCTGGAAGAAAAAAGTTACAAAATTCAATATCGGGTTATGCTTTCGCGTTACCGCGGAAAAACCACCTGCCCCGAGTGCAAGGGAACCCGTCTGAAAAAAGAAGCCGGCTACGTGAAAGTGGCCGGCAAATCGATTCAGGAGTTGGTTTTAATGCCGGTTTCAGAATTGAAAACATTTTTTGAAGGGTTACAACTGAATGACCACGACAGTGCAATTGCCAAACGCATCCTCATAGAAATAAAAAACCGGCTTATTTTTTTGTGTGATGTGGGATTGGGTTACCTCACTCTAAACCGTCTTTCATCAACCCTTTCTGGAGGAGAATCACAACGCATTAACCTCGCCACATCGCTGGGCAGCAGTTTGGTGGGTTCGCTTTACATTCTGGATGAACCCAGCATCGGCCTGCACTCACGCGATACGCAGCGGCTCATTAAAGTGTTAAGAAGATTGCAGAAAATCGGCAATACGGTTTTTGTGGTGGAACACGATGAGGAAATCATCCGGGCAGCCGATCAGGTTATTGATATCGGCCCTTTTGCAGGTCAGCACGGAGGAGAAGTGGTTTTTCAGGGAACGCATGAAGAGCTGGAGAAAAAACCGGAAAGCCTCACCACAAAATACCTCACCGGAGTTGAAAAAATTGAAGTACCCAAACAACGGCGAAAATGGAGCAATTTTATTGAAATACTTGGTGCACGTGAAAACAACCTGAAAAACCTGACCGTTAAATTTCCGCTGAATACGCTTACGGTGGTTACCGGAGTCAGCGGTTCGGGCAAATCGTCGCTGGTATCCAAAATCCTGTTCCCGGCGCTAACCAAAATAATGGGCGGCTACGGCGAACGAACCGGCCACCACGATGCGGTGAAAGGCGATTTCAAAATGATTTCAGCTATAGAATTTATCGACCAGAATCCCATTGGCAAATCGTCGCGGTCCAATCCGGTGACTTATTTAAAAGCATACGACGAAATCCGTAAATTGTATGCCGACCAGCAGGCATCTAAAGTTCAGGGTCTGAAACCGTCGCACTTTTCGTTTAACGTGGATGGAGGCCGTTGCGACGAGTGTCAGGGCGAAGGAACCATTAAAGTGGAAATGCAGTTTCTGGCCGATGTTTACCTGGTTTGCGAAAGCTGCGGCGGAAAGCGTTTTAAGGAAGATATTCTGGACGTGCAGTACAAGGGCAAAAACATCGACGATATCTTAAATATGACGGTAAACGAAGCGGTGGAACTGTTTTTAGCAGGGAAGTCATCCACCGAAAAGAAAATTGTAAAAAAACTTCGGCCATTGCAGGATGTCGGTTTGGGATATATAAAACTTGGACAGTCATCGAGCACCCTGTCAGGCGGCGAAAGCCAGCGCGTAAAACTGGCTTCATTCCTGGCACAGGAGAAAGATTCCCCTACCCTTTTCATCTTTGATGAACCTACCACAGGGCTTCATTTTCATGACATAAAAAAACTACTTGATTCATTTTATGCACTTATCTCTCGCGGACATTCCATTATCATCATCGAGCACAACCTGGAAATTATTAAATCGGCCGACTGGGTAATTGATTTGGGACCTGAAGGCGGTGACAAAGGTGGCGAACTGGTTTTTGCCGGCACTCCCGAAGAATTGACAAAACAGGAAAAATCGTTTACGGGAATGGCATTAAAAGAAAAATTGGTAATTTAAAGCCGTCAAAAAAAAATTGAAACCATGTACAACAAATTAATCAGTAACATCAAACCGCTGGGATTTATGTGGAACACCAGCGACCCGTTTTTATTTTGTGTCCATCATTTGGATAATTATCCGAAAGGAAATGAACAGATGGGACCTGCTGCTTCGCTTGCAGGAAGAAACCTTGGACAGGATTTCACCACAAAAGATGGTTGGCGCATGTACCACGGTGAAAAAATTCCCGGTTTTCCGGCGCACCCGCACCGCGGTTTTGAAACCGTAACTGTTGTGCTGAACGGTTTTGTGGACCATTCCGATTCGCACGGAGCTGCCGGAAGGTATGGAAATGGCGATGTGCAGTGGATGACCGCAGGAGCGGGCCTTCAACATGCCGAAATGTTTCCGCTGCTGAACAAAGACGATGAAAACCCGCTTGAATTGTTTCAGATTTGGCTGAATCTGCCGCGTGCCAAAAAGTTTGCCGAACCGTTTTATACCATGCTTTGGGCAGAAGATATTCCGGTTGTAACCGAAACCGACAGCGCCAACAAAAAAACTGAAATTACACTCATTGCCGGAAAATTGGGTGAAACAACAGCTCCACATCCGGCGCCTGACTCCTGGGCAGCAAATCCGGAAAACGAGGTGGGCATCTGGCTCATCAAAATGGAAGCCCACGCCAAATGGACAGTTCCAACGGCCTCCCCTGAAGTGAACCGGACACTTTATTTTCACAAAGGCCCGGAACTCAAAATTGCCGGGATAAATATTCAGCCCAACAATTCTTTGGAAATGCTTGCCGACCAGCCGGTAATTATCGAAAACGGAAACAAAGATGCTTACATTCTTCTTTTGCAGGGTATGCCTATCAACGAACCGGTGGTTCAGCACGGTCCGTTTGTGATGAACAATTCAGATGAGATTCATCAGGCTTTTGCTGATTACCGCAAAACGCAATTCGGCGGCTGGCCCTGGGATCGGCACGACAATGTTCATCCGCGCGAAAAAGGCCGGTTTGCCCAATATGCAGATGGAAAAGAGGAAGTACCGTAGCAAATGAATCATTTGCCTGTTTCTTCTTTTTAATTATTTTTGCGCCTGTCCCGTATTTTCGGGACATTTTTTTAAGCTGAATCTATTGAAATTCAGAAGATAAAATTTTAATTGTTTAGAAAAAAGTGGTAGCATGACTGCAAGTCATACCATCTCAAAAAAATTCATCATTATGAAAACATATATTCGCATTGGTCTGATTCTGATATTTCTATCGGGGTTTTTCATTTCTCCTGTAAAAGCTTGTACCAATTTTCTGGTAACCAAAGGGGCTTCGGTTGACGGTTCAACCATGATTACCTACGCCGCCGATTCCCACATACGGTATGGCGAACTTTATTTCAGTCCGGCCGCTCACTGGCCAGAAGGCAGTATGGTTACCATTTACGATCGCAGTACCGCCGAACCGCTGGGGCAAATCCCACAGGTTCCCTACACTTACCAAACGGTTGGTTTTATGAACGAACACCAGGTTGCCATTGGCGAATCCACTTTTGGTGGGCGCAGCGAACTGGTGGACACCACCGGCCTGATGGACTATGCCGCACTTATGTTTCTGGCTACCCAGCGCGCCAAAACTGCCCGCGAAGCCATTAAAGTGATTGCAGAACTGATTGCAGAACACGGCTATGCCAGCTCGGGCGAGTCATTCTCTGTTGGCGATCCCAACGAGGTGTGGATAATGGAACTGATTGGCAAAGGAACTGATTTGCATACTGATAGTCAAACAGGCGAACAGAACAACAAAAACAAAGGCGCCGTTTGGGTGGCCATCCGCATTCCCGACGGTTACGTTTCGGCACATGCCAACCACGCCCGCATTACCACTTTCCCGAAAGAAGACGGGAAACGCAGCATCAGCAGCAAAAATCTGGAAAAAATTTTCGATACGAGTGTGGAAGTGGTTTATGCACACGATGTTGTTTCCTTTGCCCGCGAGAAGGGATATTTTGACGGGAAAGATGCCGAATTCAGTTTCAGCGATGTATATGCCCCGCTCGATTTTGGAGCCGCCCGATTTTGCGAACTGCGGGTTTGGAGCATGTTCAGTCAGGTTTCAGACGAAATGGATGAATTTTGGGAATATGCAACAGGCGAAGATTTGAATGCAGAACGGATGCCCTTGTTCATCAAACCCAGCCGCAAACTAACACCGCAGGATTTAATGAGTTTTAAACGCGACTACCTGCAGGGCACAGAACTGGATATGTCACAGGATGCCGGCGCCGGCCCGTTTGGATTGCCCTATCGCTGGAGGGGCCTCACCTGGGAACACGACGGTCAGGAATATTTTAACGAACGTACCACAGTTACCCAGCAAACCGGCTTTTCTTTCATTGCGCAAATGCGAAACTGGCTGCCCGATCCCATAGGTGGAATCAACTGGTTTGGGGTGGACGATGCCGGAACAACTGTTTACGTACCATTCTACTGCGGAATTAACCGCGTGCCCGAAACCTGGGCAGAAGGTTACGGCGACATTCTGGATTACAAAAACGATGCTGCCTTTTGGGTTTTTAACCGTGTAGCTCATTTTGCTTACCTTTTTTACAATCGCGTAATGCCTGATTTACACAAAGTTCAAAGCGAACTGGAAACCAAATTTGCGCAATACACACCTGGCGTCGATGCCGCAGCACTGAAACTTTGGGAAACAGACCAGCAACTGGCCCGGGAATTTTTGACCGATTATTCAGTAAGTATGGGAGAACAAACGGTTAAACGCTGGAAAGAGCTGGGTGAATTTCTGTTGGTGAAATACCTTGACGGCAACCGCAAGCAGGAGGAAAACGGCAGGTTGCTGCGCAATCCGTGGGGATACCCGCAGCCTCCCTCCTTTCCCGGGTATCCTGATAAATGGAAAGAAGAAGTTATCAGGGATAGCGGCGACCGGTTTGTATATCCCAAATCAGAATAAAAGAGAGCCTGAGAAGGTGTGAGGGTGAGAAAATGAGACAGAAAAAGAAACTATGAAAAAAACTAAAGCGAAAACGAAATCAGAGCCTGATAGCAGCGCCAAACGGCCTTTCTTTTTAAGAATGCTCGATTATGTGGAAATCGTGGGAAATAAACTGCCTCATCCGGCCACACTTTTTGCGGGATTGGCATTAATGGTGGTTATCCTTTCCTGGATTGCCCACATTTCTGGAACCAATGCCCAACACCCGGTTGACGGGCAGTTGATTTACTCCAAAAGTTTGCTGAGCGGTGATGGCCTCCGGTGGATGTATGAAAATATCCTGCAAAATTTCCTGAGATTTCCGCCCCTGGGTTACGTGCTGGTAGTGATGGTGGGAATTGGCGCAGCCGAGGGTTCCGGTCTTTTCTCCACTATGATCCGGGCATTGGTACTGGGCGCTCCAAAACGTTTGGTAACCGCTGCCATTGTTTTGGCCGGTGTTATCTCCGGTCTGGCCGTTGAAGCCGGTTATGTCATTCTGATTCCGTTAGGCGCTATGATTTTTCATGCATTGGGAAGACATCCCATGGCAGGTTTGGCAGCGGCTTTTACCGGTGTGAGCGGCGGTTTCGGCGCCAACTTTTTTATTGGCTCCATCGACCCGATTCTGGCAGGAATTTCGGAATCGGCAGCGCAGATGATTATTCCCGATATCGTAGTGAATCCGGCGGTGAATTACTATTTTATGATTGCCTCCAGCTTTGTGGTGCTGATTGCAGGTACCTGGGTTACAGAAAAAATTGTGGAACCAAGACTGGGTCCATATAAAGGAACCGCCGAAAGAATGCCCATAGAACAACTGACAAAAAAAGAGAAAAAGGGATTGCGCTATGCTGGCTGGGCTTTACTGGCAACGTTAGTCTTACTGGCCCTCACAGTCATTCCCGAAAATGGTTTATTCCGGGACCCGGAAAGCGGTTCGGTTTTACATTCGCCTTTTTTCCGGGGAATTATTATTGGAATTTTGCTGATGTTCTTTTTCCCGGCGCTGGCCTACGGAATTACAGTAGGCACCATCCGCAACGATAAAGACGTGGCTCATCATATCGGCAAATCGATGAGCACCATGGGCGGGTACATCGTTCTGGTGTTTTTTGCCGCCCAGTTTGTCTATTTCTTTAATTACAGCAATCTGGGAATCATATTCGCCATTAAAGGGGCAAATACCCTGCAAAGTGTTGGTTTGACAGGCATTCCGTTGATTGTGGGTTTTGTTATCCTTTCGGCGTTCATCAATATGTTTATGGGAAGCGCTTCGGCTAAATGGGCCATTATGGCGCCGGTGTTTATTCCCATGCTCATGCTTATCGATCCGCCATACCACCCGGGACTTACTCAGGCAGCATTTCGTATTGGCGATTCACTTACCAATCTGATTACGCCCATGATGAGCTATTTTGCACTGATTGTAACCTTCGCCGAAAAATACGACAAACGCTACGGCATTGGAACTATTATTTCCACGATGCTTCCCTACACCATCATTATGGGAATAATGTGGATTGCCCTGCTGGTTGTTTGGATGCTGCTTGGATTGCCTTTAGGTCCCGACGGGCCGCTGTATATTGGGTAATGGGTGGCGCGAGCGGGTGGAGCGGTCTCCGAACCGCTCATTTTTTTAATCAGTTGTCTGAAATTCGCACATTCCGGGTGGCATGATTTCCCGCGAAGCGATGCCTACGGCACAAACCACGCATTTTTTTAATCAGCGGTTTGGAAGCCGCTGCACCCGTGTCACCCGCTGCACCAGTTTCCCGGCCATTCCTCCCGGCTTTTTACCAAACCTGCTGCTACCGGATTATTTAAGGTATATTCGATGGCATAATGCAAATGTTTTTCATCGCGAATGGTGGTATCGAAACTCTCGGTTTGCCAAACCGCTCCTTTTCGGTTTTCCACTTTATTAATCTGATTGGCCGAAAACCGTTTTACCGAATTCATAATGTCCTGCAAATAAACCTGTTTTCCATTTTCATCTTTTTCAAACACACGAAATACCCAGTGTACATGATTTGGCATGACGCAAAAAGCATAGTTTTCCAGTTTTTTGCCATTCCAGAACAACAGAGTTTCTTTTACTGGTTGTAAATTCTCAGGTTTTGAAAGGTCAATTTTTGGGTTTCTTTCGCTGGCCAGCAATTCGTCATAAGCTTTTATGTATTTTTTCCGAAGCGAATAATATTGTTTTTTCAGTTCGGGTGGCGTGATTTCCGAATCGCGCATTTTGGGTGGAGCGATTTCCAAATCGCTCATTTTCTTAATCAGCGGATCGGAAACCGCTGCACCCGGCCTGCCCGTTGCACCATAACTTTTAATCTGCAACCGTAATTTCTCCAACTCATCGCTGTATCGTTTCAATGCTTTTTTGGGGACGGCATCATTCAAACTCCAGGTAATAAAATAAGCCTGCCCGGGTTGCTGAAAATGAGGCAATAAATGCCGGTAAAATTCCTTTTTCATGGGTGGTTTTGAATGCAATTTAATAAAACCGGAGAAAATATGAACAGACAAGGCAATTTTTTTGAGTGGCGCGGTCGGGTGGCGTGGTTTCCGAATCGCGCATTTTATTCATCAGCGGTTCGGAAACCGCGCATTCTATTAATCAGCGGTTCGGCCCCGGATAGTTATCGGGGCGCTGCACCCGTTTGGGAGCCTATGGTCGGAAAGATACTAAAAATGTCTGTTTACTATTCAATCGACGACTTCAAGTAAACGAATTAAAATTTGAATGTGCCAGGCAAATCCTCAGGGAACTTCGTAACCCATAGGGGATATATCTTTGAATCCTCAGGGAACTGCGTAACCCTGAGGGATTTTATTTTGAAGTTGCCATTTCCGGCAATCTGCGCCATTCCCTCACTAATAATACAGAAACAGCAATGGCAGCCATGGTATCGGCAATGGGATATGCCAGCCAGATTCCGGTGATCCCCCAATATTCAGGCAAAATAAACAGCAGGGGTATAAGTCCGATAACCTGCCGAAACAAAGTGGCAAACATGGCAATTTTCGCTTTCCCTACGGCCTGGAAAAAGTGTGAAGCAACTACCTGAAACCCGACAATGGGCAGAGCCAGAATAACCAGCCGCAACCCATGAACCGAAATATCGTATAGCTCTCTGCTGTCGCTGTTGAACAACCGAACAATAGAGCCGGGAATAGTTTCAATGAATATAAAAGCGCCAACGGCAATTATGGTGGCTGCAATTAACGAAAGGCGCAACGCTTCTTTTACCCTTTCAACGGATTTGGCGCCGTAGTTGAACCCGATAATGGGCTGCGATGCCATGTTAATGGCCACAATAGCCATGATCACCAGCGAAACCACCGAATTTATAATACCCATGGCCCCAACAGCCAAATCGCCGCCATATACAATCAGTTTTTTGTTAAGCAGTCCCTGAACAAAGCTGTTGGCAATCTGCATGGTGAATGGGGCCATTCCAATGGCAACAATTTCCACCAGTATTCCCCAATTAACACGTACATTCTTATTTTTCAACTTGATAACTGAACGCCCTCCCCTGAAATGAATCAAAACCCAAACCATTAAAACAAACATGGAAATAACGGTGGCCCAGGCGGCGCCTTTTACGCCCATACCGAGCCAGAAAATAAAAATGGGATCGAGGATTATATTGGTTCCGGCGCTTATAATCATCGACATCATGGCAATACGGGCATTTCCTTCGGAACGGATAACATTGTTCAACGAAAAACCCACGACCATAAAAGGCGTTCCGGCCAAAATAATATTGAGGTAATCGTTGGCATACTGAAAGGTTTCTTCGGTTGAGCCAAACGAACGTAAAATAGGCTCTTTCAGCAGGTAGGTAACCACCATAATAATTACAGAAACAATTACCATAAGGGCAAAACCGGTTCCCAGTGTCTGCTCGGCCCGGTTCATGTCTTTTTTTCCCATGTTAATGGAAACATACACCCCGGTACCAATCCCAATGAGCATTCCAAAACCCATCATTATCAGCATAACCGGAAAAATTACGGAAATACCGGAAAGTGCTTCGGCGCCAACTCCCTGCCCGATGAAAATACGATCAACAATATTGTAAAGTGCATTTACAAACACACCCACAAATGCCGGAACGAAGTATTTGAACATTAGCCGGCCAATGTTGGCATCCCGCAATTCATCCACATTTTTCATGTGATGCAAAGGTAACCATTTAAGGTCAAAATTTTTGACGTTGACCTTTTATAACGCACCCCCGGAAAATTCATTAATTTTGCCGAAACAAATTTTATTCTTATGCAAAAAAATCTAACGGATAACGCGCTTAAGGCAAAACTGTTTTCTGCTGATACAACCCTGATTGTTGAGGCTCTTAACACTTTAAAGGATAAAGGGAATACGGCATATCTGCCTTTGCTGTTCGAATTGCTGAATACAAATCCGGAAGCTGAAGTTGACAAAGAAATCATTTTTATTCTTTACAATTTAAAAATAAAAGATGCAGTTCCGGTTTTGGTCGAGGCTATCCAAAATCCGAAATATTTACCTATCCGTAAAAAACTAACCGCTGCCTGCTGGCAAAACGGGCTTGATTACAGTCAATTCCTCCCGGTTTTTGTCGATTTGGTGATTAATGAAGATTGGGAAACCGGTTTTGAAGCTTTTACTGTGATTGAAAATATGGAGAATTTTCCTGATCAGGAAATTACAGGCATCGCTAAGGACAAAATCCATCAGGCATTGAAAGATGCCGGCGATCAAAAAAAATATTTTCTGCACGAAATTTTGAGTTTAATCCGTTAATACCTAAACGGCAAATCAACTTGGAGAAAAGATTGAAAATAGGATGGCTGTCACTGTTGCTTGTATGCTGCTTAGTTTCCCGGGCACAAACGGAACAGGGGCTTCTGCCTTTTTCAAACCGGTTATTACTGAATCCATCGTATGCCGGACTGAACAAAAATACACATGTATGGACCAGCCTTCAGCTATTATCGGAACCCGACAAAAACCTGAACCATACATATACCTTAACATACGATACCTGGTCGGACAGAATGGAAAGCGGTCTGGGATTCTGGTTTTACCAGGGACTGACAGGCCAGGTAAATACAAATACCACTGGCTTAGGATTAGCATTTACAAAACCCTTTGACATTGGTCGTGACAGACAATTTATCCCGTCGGTCAGCCTCAATGCCCACAAAGCCACCAAGCAGTGGTTCGTTAAGATTATCGACGACATACTTGACAAAGAAGTTGAACCGCCCAGTCCTCCGGGTGAAGAATTTTTCAGATATAACCTTTTTCGGCCTCGGGTCGGGTTGCTTTGGAGTTCAGCCGAAACCGAATGGGGAATCGCTGCTTCTTATACTTTCCAACAATCATCAACCGAATCGGAAAATATACGAAAACAAGCGCCCTACCACCTTATTTTTCACCTAAACCGCAAAAAGAAAGGAAAAAGGAAAGGGCTGGTTTCACAGCCGTTTAAAGCAAGCCCTGAGCTCATTGTTTTATATACTGAAAATTTGTTCATCTCACGGGCCGGATTTAAAATGGAACGCACCGGTTATGTAACGGGAATATATCTGCAAAACAATTACAGCCAAAATATTCACGGCATAGGAGGAGCTTATGGATGGAACTTCGGCAATTTTCGCATCCATTTCTTTGCAGGAGCCGCCTATTCTATTCCTAAAAATGAAACAGCCTTTTTTGCTGAAGGAAGTCTTGGACTGCGAATACCCTACGTTCATTTCGAAGAAAAAAAACCGTGGGCTCCACCCCGGAAGTCGTTTTAATTTTGCTTCTTTGCCCGTCAGAAAAAGAAACCAGAATTAAATGCGTCAATGGCTTTTCACTTTTATTCTCCTCATTTTTACCGGTCAGATTTCGGCTCAGGACCCGGGGTTTTCACAATTTTTTGCCAACCCGGTTTATCTGAATCCTGCTTTTGCCGGCACAACAGAATTGCCCCGCGTTGCAATGAATTACCGGAACCAGTGGCCGCAAAAAGGCGCCACTTTCACCACCTATTCTCTCTCATACGATCAGATGCTGAAAAAATACAACGCCGGTTTGGGTGTGCAAATCACCCGCGACCAGGAACTAAACAACGTGGTTAACAGCCATACAGCCCATTTGACTTATGCTTACCACCTGCAACTGGGATTCGAAAGTTTTATGACGTTTGGATTGCAGGGCGGAATGGTGCTCAAGCAGTTCAACACCAGCGGACTGATTTTCCCTTCAGGTATCGACCAGCTTTCAGGCGAAGTAACCGAATGGGTTTCTGATAATTATGCCAGTGAAAAAACTCTGTTTCCCGATTTTTCGGCAGGTGCAGTTGGGCAGCATGGCGAAATGTACTGGGGAATTGCCGCACATCACCTCACCCGTCCCAGTGAATCGATCATTGAGGGCGACCAAAGAGGAAATCTCCCGGTGAAATGGACACTTCACGCAGGAGCTCACATGCGACGATTTCATCACGGCTTGCTTTCGCGTATTTTCACCCTTTCGCCCAATCTTTTATATCAGCAGCAAGGGAGTTTTAAACAACTGAATGCAGGCATATACATGATTGAAAAATCGTTTCTGTTTGGAGGGTGGTTTCGAAATAACATGGACATCAGACCCGACGCGATTATATTTCTTGCCGGGTTTGCCCGTGAGAAATTCAGGCTGGGATACAGTTTCGATTTGACTCTTTCCAAACTCTCGAACTACAGCTACGGTTCACACGAATTTTCCCTGATTTTCTTTCTGGGAAAAAAAAGCGATGTACCCGTTCGTGATAAATTACTGATTCCGATGATTTAGAAACTGAAGTTCGGATAATATAAAAAACACAGGGCCTGCTTTTTACTGACCCCATCAAATGAAAACCACCTGTAACAGAGTTTGCAACTTATCTTGTATCCTCTTTCTCTTTTTTATTTTCCTCCAGTTGCCAGGGAACCACAAATTTCTCGTTTGTAAAATGAAACCTGGTGCTTTTGTGGTAAAACACCTGCGAGGGCTGGTAGTTTTCATAATCGCTTCTATATCTTTCTGTTGCCTTCATCACATCCCTTTGTACGACACATGAGGGAATTTTGTTCCGCCGGCAATATCAGTAAAGCAGAGTAACCGTTCCCTGCTGGTTATGTTTATTTCCAAGAAAATCGAAATACTGAAGCACCCATGTATAAATGCCCGCAGGCGCATTCCGGCCATTTTTCATTTTTCCGTTCCACCCAATTTCCTGGCTTTCCGACTCGAAAATAATTTCGCCCCAGCGGTTAAAAATTAACAATTTATAACCATTCTCTGAAATTCCTTCTGAATAAATCCTGAAAACGCGGTCTTCCTCTATTTGGGCATTCGGCGAAAAGGCGTTGGGAGGAAAAACCCTGTCGAACGCTACTGCAACCTGGGAGGAAGTTGAATCGAGGCATCCAAATTCGTTGTTTGCCCAAAGGGTAACATCGTACCTTCCCATTTCCTCAAACCGGTGATTGGGTGTTTCCAGTGAGCTGAAGGCACCGTCGCCGAAATCCCAGTCGAAAAGGGTTGCCCCCTCGCTAAGGTTCTCGAAATGAATAACCGGGTCGCTGATGATAACTGCCGGAGGTGATGGATTAAATGCTGCCCGGGGAACAGGGTAAGCATATACTTTCCCTGGCAAAAAGAGGGTATCGGCACAACCGGTAACCGCAGAGACGGCTGTAACCGAAATGTCGGTATGCCGGTTGCTCTCTGTATAGGTTTTTTCTACCCATACCCCCTCGGCTAAAGACCCTTGCCCCAAATCCCAAACATAAGACACATCATCCAGCGAGTCAGTAGTTGTTAACCGAAATTCTGCGTTGAGGGGAGGACAGCCACCAATAGTGTCGGGCGAAACATGAAAAACCGGTTTGCGTGAAAACGTCTGTTGAAGGGTATCGGTTTCACAGCCAAATTCTGAAATCACCTGAATCCCGATTTTTACGGAAGGCCTGGAACTCAGGGTAAATTGCAACGGGCCGGCTGTTTGCTGCGGATTTTCGGTTATTTCGTCATCATCAAAATCGGATAAATCCCAGAGAAATACATCGCGGGCGTTGCCCGAGCCCGAGTAATTCACAGTTGCAATTTCTTTATAACATGCCTCTTCCTCAAAATCGAACCCGATGGACGGAATGGGGTGCACCGTTACCAAATTTTTCAGCGAACCGGCATTCTCACACCCTTCAGCCGAAACAATTTTAAGCGACACGTCAAAAATTTTATCCTCTGTTTGGGTATTCTGAAAAACATGCGTTGGTTTTTCTTCTGTTGAACTACTGCCATCGCCAAATTCCCAGAAAAAATCATCAATGGTTTCTGTAGCCGAGTAATCGAACTGAACGTTTAAGGGAGTGCAACCTTCCGGATTTTCGGCCCAAAAATCAAATACCGGTGTTACTGTCACGGGGAGCCTCAGCGAATCGGAACAACCATCCTCATCTATTTTCAGCCCCACCGACCGGTTAACCATGCCGTAACCCAGCGGAATTTCGAGCGATTCCGCATTCATTCCCGAGTAATACAACGTATCGCTGGAGTACCAGTCAAACCGGGCATCGCCTTCCCTTTCCCCCTCAAAAAACAATTTCAGATTATAACCTTCACACTCAGCCTCATCTATTTGAAACTGAGCAGTTGGCTTATGCTGATATTTTACTGAAAACTCTTCGGTATAATCGCACTGGTGCCGGTTTGTTATCTCAACTTCAAAAAGGTATTCGCCAAAATCTTCCGAGGGAAGAACAAGAACAGGATCGGCAGATAACTCATTTTCTACAATCGAACCGGATTGAAGCGATAGAATTTTGGTTGTTACCTCTTCATTAAAGCGCAGGTGCAGTTGCTGCCTGTTTTCGCCACACATCAGCGGAGAAAAATCGACGAGTTCCATTTCCGGCTTTTGGCTCCAGTCAACCACAGCCGAAGCCGAAAGCTGCACATCGGGATCGCCTTCCATATCGCCAAATTCAACCACAAAACCTTCGGGATAGTAATAGCCGTTTGGTGAATTCTTGTCGCCCTCGTTGGGCAGATCATTCCAAGATTTGGGAACTGAACCGGGGTCGGCATTGATGTGGGCATAGTCCTCGTCGTCGCCCCATTCCTTCTGAACGTTGTTGGGCTCACCGGTATTCCAGTTCGAATATCTATCTTGTACGGCATAACCGTTTTCATATGTTCCCTGCCAGAAATGTGTACCCGCTTCCGGCCCGGTAACCCAGCGCCAAACACCTTCAACTGCTGCATCGTTAGCTCCTATCCAGCCCACACCATCAATTTTTGTCCAGATAAAGTCGTTTTCGATGGAGGAAGTAATGGTGGCAAGGTATCCCTGAAGCCCGAAGTAATTCATACTGGCAGCCGAATCACGAGCTTCGGTCCAGGGAATCCCCCGTTTCCGGATATAGCGGTAAAAATGACCGGTATGCGGAAGGAAATCGGCATCGAGCAGTGTAATGGAAAAAGAACGGGGTTCGGTGGATGGATTATCAGCCACATTTTCATAAAAAACCTGTCTGACGGCTTCCTCGTATTCTTCGGCAGTTCCAATGCCTGTCAGCTCAAGGTTTCCGTAATCATTTTCCCATTTTTGTGAAAACTTTACTCCTGAATAATGAAGGACGTCTTCCCCTTTCCGGTAGTTGGCAATGGAAATTTTTATACCGTCCGAGGCATTTTCGATGTCGATGTTCCCGATGGTTATTCCGGGCGCAACAGCTACCGGTGTCCGGCAATAAAAAACCGTATCGGCATCAGAATTATCGATACGGTAAGACTGCTCTGGTTCCTGAGCAGAAACAAAAACAGCGTTCAGCAATAAAAAAAACGATACCAGCAGTGCTGGTCTTCCAATGTACATTATCAATTATTTTCCTTTTCCGGCGAAATATTTCATAAACTGCGACCGCTCATACACCATTGGATCAGGAATATTTTTGTACGAAAGCCGTCCCCTGAAATCTTCTATTCGTTTAAAGTTCCATTTTCTCATGAATCCTTTCATCTCATCGAGCATTTCCGAAACAACCTCGTTGCCGTTCAGATACAACGTGGAACACAATTGTGCAACCTTTGCCCCTGCCAGCAGTTGTTTTATCACGGCCTTTCCATCGTGTATTCCGGTTGAAGCCGCTATGTCCATTTCCGGAACTACGGATGAAACCAGACCTACCCACCGCAAGGTATGGCGTATTTCTACCGGCGAACTAAAAACTTCGGACGAAGTCAATTCCAGTTTTTCCAAATTGATGTCGGGTTCGTAAAAACGGTTGAACATTACAACTCCTTTCGCTCCATTGGCTTTCAGTTTATCAACCATTCCAATGATGTTGCTGTGGTACAAACCGATTTTCACTGAAACAGGAATGGAAATTTCCTTTTTTACTTTTTCCAGAACATCGACATAAAGCTGCTCAATCACCCCCGGTTTTTCGTGGCGGTCAACCGGAACGTAAAAAATATTCAGTTCCAGGGCATCGGCGCCGGCTTCCTGAAAATCTTTGGCAAAAGTAGTCCACTCGCTGGCCGAAACACAGTTTACACTGGCAATTACCGGAATTTGTACTGCCTTTTTGGCCTCTTTTATTAATCCGATATGCCTGGTAACTGTATTGTCGCGCATGTAATTCCGGATATAATCTTCTGCCTCGGGGTATGCGGCGTTGTGTGAATCCTGCAGCAACATGCTGGTAACTTCGTTGTTAATTTGTTCTTCAAAAACTGATTTCAATACAACCGCTCCAATTCCGGCCTGTTCCAGTTTTTTTATCTTTTCAACCGAATTGGTAATACCCGAGCTGGCTGCTACCAATGGGTTTTTCAGTTTTAATCCCAGGTATGTTGTTTCTAAATTTGCCATTGAATTTAGTTTAAAGTTTAAAGTTCAAAGTTACACATTACAAAAAAAGCACAAGGTTATCTTGAACCAAAAATATTGCTGCCAATACGTACAATGGTGCTTCCCTCTTCCACAGCAATTGCATAGTCATCCGACATTCCCATCGAAATTTCTTTAAAACCCTTTTTACGCGGAAAATACTCTTTTTTTAGTTTATCGAATATTTTTTTCAGAAAACGGAATTCATTTCGTACCTGCTCTTCATCGTCGGTAAAGGTAGCCATTCCCATAACCCCGACAATGGAAATATTCCTGAGCGTTTTGTATTCGGATGAATCCAGAATTTCGTGAGCCTCCTCTTCCGAAAGTCCGAATTTGGTCGATTCTTCGGCAATATGAAACTGCAGCAAACAAGGAATAATGCGATTACTTTTTTGGGCCTCCTTATTCACCGTTTTCAAAATTTTCAATGAATCAATACCGTGAATCATACTGACAAAAGGCGTCAGATATTTGGCTTTGTTGGTTTGTAAATGCCCGATAAAATGCCACTCAATATCATTTGGAAGTTCCTCTTGTTTCTGAATCAGTTCCTGGGCTTTGTTTTCGCCAAAAATTTTGTGCCCTGCGTTGTAAGCCTGCATAATAATTTCGGGCGATTTCTTTTTGGAAACTGCTACCAGTTTTACTCCCTCAGGCAACGTTTGTTTTATTTCAGCGATATTCTTTTCAATATCCATTTCAGTTTATTTTCAGTCAAAAATAGAAATATTGGCGGGATTAAAAACTGAAATCTAAATCAAATTTGAAAAGTTGAAACCGAACTTTTCAAATTCTTAAAAACAAGTGAAGAAAGCCTAAGAAACTACCTGAACAAATCTGAGTGTGTTCCGGTCCTGGTTAGTTCAATGATTTTTGTCAAAGCATTTAGCCTCCAAATAAGCAACCAGTCTGGTTTGATATGACATTCCCAAAAACCTTTATATTTTCCGGACAAAGGGTGAGCTTTAAATTGTTTGGGAAGTTTTCCTGAAATTTCCAACAATTCGAGTACCTCATTTAAAGCATTGAGATTATAATTTCGCCGGACACACCTGATGAAATCCTTTTCAAACCGTTTGGTCGTTTTCAGTTTATACACCTGCTTTCTTTTTGAGTGAACTCATCAATTCTTTGGCTGAAGAATATGACTTTACTTTTCCTTCTTCAACAGCTTGAATCGCCTCCAGTGTTTCTTCGTTCGGGACATTTTCATCCATCACACTGGCATAGCGGGTAGATTTTAAAAACTCAACCATTTTTTTTGCTTCTTCTGTCCGGGTATCAATTATTACAGTTGTCATAAAAAATTTTCATTTGTAATTCAACAAACTTACAAAAATTTAAAGCATGTTTAAATCTTATAAATTGAAAAATGTTCTTCCAAATTTCTCTCATTCAAAAATTTCTAACTTTGCCCGCCAAAATGAATAATGCAGAAAAATTACGAAGAGAAATGAACCTCCGGGGACTGCGGGGGGAACCCTTTGTTTTTCTGATGGATTTCCTGATGGAAAATCCTCAAATTTTTTCTTTTGATTCAACGCCGGAAGAACTGCAATGGCAAACTTCAGCAAAAAGCTCCGTTCCAAATTCAGGAGAAAAACCCAAATTGAAATATTGGAATGCCTTTCCGGTCGCCTTTTCAGAATACAAAAAAGGATTCGACCTGGTGCAGCAACACATTCACAACGGCGACACCTATTTGCTGAATTTTACTCAGCCAACACGGGTGGAAACCAACCTTTCGCTGAATGAGATTTTCCAAATCAGCAAGGCGCCCTACAAAGTTTTGCTTCCGAAAAAATTTGTGTGCTTTTCACCCGAGCCGTTTGTGAAAATTGAAAAGGGGCAAATCAGTTCATTTCCCATGAAGGGAACCATAGACGCCGGAACGGAAAATGCAGAAGAACTGATTCTTTCCGATTCGAAAGAACTGGCCGAACACAATACCATTGTAGATTTAATCCGCAACGATTTAAGTCTGGCAGCCGAAAATGTTCAGGTGGAAAAATTCAGGTATCTGGAACGCATTCGAACCAACAACAGGGATTTGTGGCAGGTGAGCTCCAAAATCACCGGTAATTTACCTGAAAACTACGCATCAAAAATTGGCGACATTTTGTTCTCCATGCTTCCGGCAGGATCCATTTCAGGAGCGCCCAAAAAGAAAACCATGGAAATTATTCGCGCAGCTGAAAATTACGATCGGGGGTATTACACCGGAATTTTTGGTGTTTTCGACGGCAAAAACCTGGACAGCTGCGTACTCATCCGGTTCATTGAAAACCAAAATGGTCGGCTGGTTTATAAAAGCGGAGGCGGTATAACTTTTATGAGCAAAGCCGAAACCGAATACGAAGAAATGCTGAAAAAAGTGTATGTACCCGTTGGTTGAAACCATAAAATGCAAAGACGGGAAGCTTTCAAATCTCCCTTACCATCAGGCGCGTTTCAACCTGACCCGCCGGGTTTTATTTCGTTTTAAAGAAGAGATAAGCCTCGAAAAAATCATTAAAATTCCCGAAGAATTCCAAAACGGACTTTTTCGTTGCAGGGTGGTTTACGGTGAACGAATTGAAAAAATCGAATTTCTTCCCCATCTGTACCGGAATGTAAAAAGTTTGAAACTGATTGAAGACAATGAAATGGATTACCGGTTTAAATTCACAAACCGCGATAGATTAAATTCGCTTTTTGAACAACGCGGAAATTGCGACGACATTCTTATCGTAAAAAACGGATTCATTACCGACAGTTTCATTGCCAACGTAGTATTTTTCGATGGACGGAAATGGTGGACACCCGATACACCTTTGTTGCCCGGCACACAGCGCGCCAGGCTCATTCACGAAAAAAAAATATCCGTTTGCCCCTTAACCCCCAACGATTTACCCAAATACGAAAAGGCCGGTTTAATAAATGCCATGCAGGATTTGGAGGAAATGCCTGAAATCAGCATCGCAAATATTGTCACTTTTTAACCACAAACAGATAATTAAAAAACCAAATTCCTCTAATCGGGTTAATATTTCATAAAAAATATCCAATTTTCAACAAGAAATCTTCTGGTTTTCTGGTTATTTTTGATAGTTGTCTGTAAAAGACTTTTTCTAACAAAACAATAAAGCTGGCAGTTATGGCAAAAATCTATTATGTTGGCGACTGGGCTGTTCTAATGGGGCCCATATTTGCTGAATCACCCTTTAATTACGAATACAAGGGAATTGACATTTTCAACTACGGCGAATGGCTGATGAATGCTTTTCAGTCGTCGAACGAACACTATGTAAAATCGGTGCCCGCCTGGGATTTTTACAAAATGGGACCCGGCGAATACGAAAAAATCCTGGAAGAATATGATGTAGTGGTTTTCAGCGACATTGAAGCCAAAAACTTCCAGCTGGCACCCAACTTTTTCGACCGCGAAAAAATGGGAAAAGGCATTTTGACCATGCCCGACCGCTGCCGCCTGACCAACGACTGGGTAAAAAGCGGTAAAAGTGTGCTATTTATGGGCGGCTGGCTTTCTTATTCGGGAGAAATTGGCAAAGGCGGCTGGGGCCGGACCAAACTGAAAGAAATAATCCCGGTTCAGTGCCTCGAAGGTGATGACCTTGTGGAAAGCACCGAAGGATTTTTTCCGGTTGCAGATCCCAAATGGCAAAACTTTTTTGGCGAAGTTAAATTAAACGAAATGCCTCCGATTTTGGGCTACAACCAAACCAAAGAACGCGAAGGGTTCGATACTATTTTGCGCATAAAGGAGACCGGCGACCCGCTGCTGGTTTTCGGCGAAATTGAAAAAGGAAAAGTGCTGGCCTACATGAGCGACCCCGCTCCACACTGGGGCTGCAACATTGTTTACTGGGAACATTACAACGCATTTTGGCTCAAATGTCTTGATTTAATTCTCTGATTTCAAAAACTAATTTACAAATCGAAATGCCATGAAAAAAACTTTAAAATTTCCACTGTTTGGGTTACTTCTTTTTTTTCTGATATTTTCTTGCAAAACACAAAAAGAGGTCACACCCGAAACGGCTCTGGAGGCTTATCTGACCAACAATGACAACTCTTTTGCCTGGGAATTAAACGACAAGCAGGAACTGAACAGAGCAATGCTCTACAACCTGCTGGTCACATCCCAGAAATGGCGGGAATATACCTGGCGTCATCAGGTTGCAGTAATTGTTCCGAAAGAAATAAAACACGACGGAGCGCTGCTGTTTATTTCCGGCGGCAGCAACAAGAATGAAATGCCCAACTGGAAAAAACCCGACGATGAAACCATTCAGATGCTGGAATTGATTGCACAAAAAAACAGCGCTATTGTTGCGGTGGTTTTTAATGTCCCCAATCAACCGCTTTTTGGCGATCTTACGGAAGATGAAATTATTTCATTAACATTTCACAACTACCGGAATGACAGGGACTTTACCTGGCCGTTGCTTTTTTCCATGGTGAAAAGTGCCATTCGTGCCATGGATGCTGTGCAGGCATTTTCACAGGAAACACTGAACCACAAAATCAACCGGTTCCTGGTTTCCGGCGCATCGAAACGTGGCTGGACCACCTGGCTCACCGGAGCAAGTGATCCACGTGTAGAGGCCATTGCTCCCATGGTTATCGACATGCTGAATATGCCCAAAAGCATCAGCTACCATGTGGAAGCCTGGGGTGACTACAGTATTCAGATTCAGGATTATGTGGAACTGGGTATTGCGCAGGATGTGAACACACCCGACGGGCAGGAACTCACCGCTATGATCGATCCGTTTTCCTATCGTGATAAACTCACCATGCCTAAATTCATTTTAAACGGAACCAACGATGAATACTGGCCTGCCGATGCTATTAAACATTACATCGATGAAATTCCGGGCGAAAATTACCTGCATTATGTTCCCAATGCCGGGCATGGTCTGGGCGATAAAAAGCAGGCCATTCAGGCGTTAAGCTCATTTTTTGCCGAAACGCTGCAAAAAAAGGACTATCCGGAATGTTCGTGGAGTTTCGAAGAAAACGGACAGGAAATCATGGTAAAAATTGATGTTTCAAAAGACAAACTGGCCGGAGTTCATTTATGGACCTGCGATTCAGAAGATCGCGATTTCAGAGACAATGAATTCACAAGCCAGGTGATCGATACTGAACCGGCAGATCAAATTTCAGTTATTATAAATTACCCTGTTTCAGGATTCAGGGCATTCTATATCGATTTGATCTATCCTGATCCGAATGGTGATACATATTCGAAGAGCACCCGCATGTTTGTGGCAGATTCTGACAAGGTACTTTAATTTTTCGGAGAGTATATCTCATTCATAAACATGAAGTTCATTTGCTTTTATTTTGATAAAATATCTGTAACTTGTATAAATAAATATGATAACCAAATAATTAAAAACTATGAAACGAAAACTGTTTTATTTTATCTTAATCTTTTGCTGCATTATGGTTGTTTTGCTGCCATCGTGTAAGGAAGATGAAACACGTCCCACTTTTCCGCTTTCAGCAGAAATATTTCACAGTGTGGTGGGTAAACAAGTTGCATTTACCGGGCTCACCCACAGTGCAGTAAACTGGAGCTGGGATTTTGGCGACGGCAACAACAGTACCGAGAAAAACCCGGTGCACGTTTATGAAGAAGGCGGATACTATGTGGCCACCTTAACAGCAAGCGACAATGCCGGAAATTCGGTATCAAAAGAGGTAAAACTGGCTATTGAACTTACGCCTTATGCATTGCTTACCGGCGATCATACGGCCGATGATTACGACGGCAAAACCTGGAAACTGTCTGCTGGCCATTCGGTTAACGACAAACTTGTAAATTCTGATGCCTCATTGTCATTGATGGACAAAAGCATTGAATATTTGCCAACCGGAGCTTTCGATATGTATTTAGGGTTACCGGAAGCATACAACGACGAATTTACTTTCTATTACGACGGCAGCTATAAACAAAACACAACCGATGGAACCTCATTCGGTGGAATTGTTTATGCAATGGTTTTGCAACAGTTCGGAATGACTTCCATTACCAAAACCGGGGGGAAGGCTGTTTTTGGCCAGGATGCATTTGCCATAACTACCTATACACCTGACAATAACGCAACATTTACATTAACAGAAAACGAAGATTTCATTATCCCTACCATTCCAAATTTTGCTACCGGAGTGCAGCCTCCCGGAATTCCGGTTGTTACATACAGCAACGTTATGACCCTTGATTTCTCGGGTCAAACAGCGTTTGTCGGTGTGAGGGACTTTCACAGAAAAGTGATTGTTGAAGAAATTACCAACAACTCCATGCGGCTGGTTATGTTTTTAACCATGAGCCCTGACGCAATTGTGAGCCAGGACCCGCTGATTGCTTTAAGTACAACAGCTATGATTCTCACGTTTACTGTAGTTAATTAAACCGAATCAAATTAATCGATATGAAATCAGAATATTTATTCAATACCAAAATAAAACACCTGTTTTTTCTGATTCTGACCATAGGGTTATTCCTGTTTTCAGGGAAACCTGTTTGGGCCGCAGATGGATCAGGTCAATTTCAGGCAGAACAAAACACAGTAAGGGTGACCGGCACAGTTACCTCGGCCACTGACGGCACCCCGCTACCGGGTCTTAGCATCATTGTAAAGGGAACTTCAACAGGAACTGTTACCAATTCAGATGGGAATTACACCCTAAATGTTCCGGCTGACGGCACTCTGGTTTTTTCTTTTGTGGGATTCAGAACACAGGAAGTAGCTGTTCAGGGCCGTAACGTAATTCATGTAGTAATGGAAGAAAGCATTGAAGCCCTGGAAGAAGTAATTGTAACTGCACTGGGTATAAAACGCGAAGAAAAATCGCTGGGGTTTTCAGTCGGCAGGGTTACCGGCGATGAACTTACACGGGTTGCCCAGGAAAATGTTTTAAACTCGATGGCCGGAAAAGTATCGGGTGTAACCATCAATTCCACCGGTGGCGCCGGCTCATCGGTAAGCATGGTCATCAGGGGAGCAACCTCCATGAGTACCGATAACCAGCCGCTGTTTGTGGTGGATGGCGTGCCCATGTCGAATACGGTAAATAATGTTGGCGGATTTGGAGCAGACAACCGTGTTGACTACGGAAATGCCATTGCCGACCTCGATCCTGAAACCATTGAAAGCGTTTCCATCCTGAAAGGCCCCAGTGCAGCGGCACTATACGGCACACGGGCAGGAAACGGCGTTGTGCTTATTACTACAAAAAAAGGAGCTGCTGGAGAAGGAATGAAGGTAACTGTAACATCCAATACTGTACTGGACATTCCTGCTCGGTTTTTAAATGTGCAAACCCAGTTTGCCACCGGATTCTTCTCTTTTAGACCCGAAAACGTAGGGGGAATTCTTCCACCCATAAGTGCCGGTGACGGAACCGGAGCAGGCCCTGAGAACGATCAGGGATTTTGGGCAGAACAGTGGCATTCACCACTGGATGCCAACGGGGTTCCGGTACCCATCGAAGTGAGGTCCTACCCCAACAACATCCAAAATTTTATCAACGATTACGGTTTTACCACTACCAATGGTGCATCCATTACAAACAGCAGTCAGGTACTGAATTACAGGCTTGGAGTGACCAATATGACCCATAACGGTCTTGTCCCCAATTCCGATCTTCATAAAAACAGCATCACCCTGGCGGCAACTTCAAAAATGCGCGATAACTTCTCGGTAAGTACCGACCTTAACTTTACCAATACCTGGGCCGATAACCGCCCGGCTTCCAACCGGGGAACAAACCCGCTTCAATGGGCATACAACCAACCGACCAACATCGATATCCGGTTGCTGGAAAATTACGGTTCGGGAAATAACATCAAACGGGTTTCGGGCAACCACGAAAACCCCTATTATCTGGCTTACGATGTAAACAACAGTTTCAACCGCTACCGCATTTACGGAAACATTGTGGCCAACTGGCAAATCTCGCCAAATTTCAGTTTAATGGGCCGCATGACGCTCAATAAAACCGACGAGGTTCGCGAAACCAAAATGGCGCCCGGCTACACCAATGAACCCAATAACGGAGCTTACGGAATTGTGACCAGCAACGGGCTCGAGCGCAACCTGGATGCACTGGCAACTTACTCCGACAACTGGAGTGATTTTACACTTAATGTCTCAGTCGGGGGTAATATTCTTTACTCCAAAAATTCTAATTTAAGTAATTCTTCCAAATCCGGATCCGGACTGGTTGTGCCTAATGTTTTTACTGTTCAGAATATTAGCTCGGGGGCATTGGTTTACAGCAATTTCAGGTACCAAAAAGGGATAAACAGTGTTTACGCCATGGCAAACATGGACTGGCAAGACATCATTTATCTCGATTTAACAGCACGTAACGACTGGTCGAGCACTCTGCCTCCTGAAAACCGTTCATACTTTTATCCATCTGCTTCATTAAGCTTTATGGTAAATGAAATCATCAATATGGGCAATCGGGTTGAAATGTTCAAAATAAGAGGCGGCTGGGCTCAGGTTGGTAACGACACCTCACCATACAGACTATATGCCACTTACCAGGATGCCGGACAATGGGGAGACGCCATCAGGCTTGCAAAACAAAGCGGTTTGCTGAGCCCGAACCTGTTACCGGAGGAAGCAACTTCGATTGAGGCCGGCATCGATATCCGGATGTTTAACAACCGGCTCCGGTTCGACGGTACATATTATAAGGTGGACAATCGCAATCAGATACTGGGGGTACCATTGGCATCATCTACCGGTTTCAGCGGAATTCAAATCAATGCAGGACTTCTGCAAAGCAAAGGAGTGGAATTTTTGCTGGGTGTAACACCGGTGAAAACAACAGACTGGCGCTGGGACCTTGATTTGAACTTCACCAAAAGCGATACATGGATTCTGGAACTGGCCGATGAAGTGGAGTTCATCGAGTTTTGGAACCAGGCCCGGGTGAAAAACATAGGATATGTGAAAAACGATGCCCTTGGCCAGGATGGCCGGGTAGGAAACCTGTATTCACGAAAAGTGAGAAGGGTTACCGATAAAAACTCGGAATATTACGGCTTCCCTATACTCAGTACCGGACAGGAAGTTGAGTGGGAAGGCGAAGAAGACTATTCGCTGGTTGGCAATTACAACCCCGATTTCATTATGGGCATGCAGTCGTCGCTTTCGTTTAAAAACTTTACACTGAATATGACCTTCGACTGGCGTTATGGCGGACAGTATGTGTCGCAAACCTACCGCTATTTATCGGAATCGCTGCACACCCGAAGCTGGCTCGACGAGCTGGTTCATCCCGGCGATTTGGGTGGTGGTCCCAGTCAGGCACTGCGCGACTGGGTGCTGGCCAACAAAGATGAATTGCTGCTGAGCGACCGGTTGCGACCGGTTGGCGGACCAACCCCGGAATACGGCGGGTTCCCTGAGAGCCTGAGCGGGGTAACAGTATATGACGGAACTTTTGCACCAGGTGTGCTGGGTTACCACGATGAAAATGGAAATTTCATCCTTGAAAATGAAAATTTAGGAGGAGAAGGAACAACTTTTATTCCTTATGTACTGAGCTATCCATGGGATATTGGCACAACAAATATGTTCGATGCCGACTATGTAAAACTCCGCGAAATTTCACTTAGCTACATGCTGCCCAACAGAATTTCTCAAAAGATGGGGCTCGAAAATGTGAATTTTTCTGTTTACAGCCGGAATATTATGCTATGGACCAAAGACTCCAACCTGAGAGTTGACCCGGAAAGAGCCTATCAGGCCGAAGGAGGCAGATTCCTTCAGGGTGTTGAACGATACAATGTTGAACCATGGGTAGTTCCCATTGGCTTTAAAGTAGGTTTTACGTTTTAATCACTAAAAATTAGAATCATGTTAAAAATTAAAAATAGCTTTATCATCGTGTTAACCGTTGTTTTTACACTGGTTAATGCATGTAAGGACCTGGACGAATTGAACATTAATCCGAACGGTGTCGATCCGGAAATTGCCGACCTGAACCTGCTGATGCCCACAATTATAGTAAATATTGGACAAACAGTTGTAAGTCTTGGCTTTGGCGACATTGCCGGTGTAATGCAGCATACACAAAAGGATGGCTGGTCGGGTGGTCACAACAGCTATGATTGGGACAATCTGAGCCAAAGCTGGTCGGGCTACTATGGCATTTTAAGAAACAACAGCGATTTTTATAAAAAAGCTGTTGAAGAGAATTTTGAATTCCATCAGGGAGTGGCTCTTATCATGAGAGCTTATACCTTTGGCCTAATTACCGACCTGTGGGGTGATGCACCCTACTTCGATGCCCTGAAAGCGGAACAAGGCGATGAATATTTTAAACCGGTCTTCGATAATCAGAAAGATATATACGTTGGAATTCTGGAGGATTTGGAAATGGCCAATACGCTTCTTTCCAAAGGCCGAAGCGAATACGATAACATCAGCCCGGTTCAGGATGTTTTATATGGTGGCGATGTAGCCAAATGGCGTAAGTTTGCCAACTCGCTGGCCCTGAGGTATTACATGCGCCTTTCGGCAAAAGAACCGGCTATTGCAGAACAGGGAATCCGGAAGATTGCGTCCGACCCCGGTAAATATCCGTTAATTACACTGGCTTCCGAGGATGCCAATATCGGATATGTAGGCAATTCCCCTTCAGATTCATGGCCAAGCACCATGGCCTTTAATCCCGATCCCAGCGGGACATACATGCGCCTGAAAATTTGTTCAACACTGGTTGAAGCGTTGCAGCAACTGAACGACCCGAGGCTGGGCGTTTGGGCCAATAAAATTGAAATCCCACTGGTGCTGGTCAGTGGTGAAGGCATTGACCGCGTTGTGGATGGCAGGCGCGAAATTTCGCAGGATATTGCAGATCAATTTGAGCAAAGTTCCAATGCAACAATCAACTTTCATCAGGAATATGTGGGCCTTCCTCCGGCACTGTTTTCAGCGCAGCTTTACAACCTGAACCCGAATATGGATCAGGGAGTTTACAACCCGCACTGTTCACACCTGAGCGACATTTACAAACTCAGTACCCACGACCTGCTAAGGATGCGACTGATGTCGGCAGCTGAAGTGCACCTTATCCTTGCCGAAGCCGCCTTGTATGGCTGGGCTCCGGGTAGTCCGGAAGAGCATTACGCTGCCGGAATTCAGCAATCGTTTAATGCCTGGGGAGTTGGCGGTGCATTTTCAGGTTACATTGGCGGAGCTCCCTATTCCGGGCTGGAAAGCATCATTCAGCAAAAATGGATTGCCAGCTGGACTGCCGCTGCCGAAGCGTGGTTCGACTGGAGACGAACAGGTTATCCTGATTTGAAACCGGGTGAAGCGGTAAAACGGGATGCACTCCCGCTGCGGTTTTACTACCATTATGACAACGAAATTGCCAAAAATCCGGTAAATGCCGAAGCTGCCATCCAACGCCTGGAACCTACCCAGTACAAAGGCAGCGATGCAAGTAACAACAGCGCCTGGTCGAAAATCTGGGTATTACAGGGAACGGAAAAACCGTATTAATTAATTCGCAGTTACTGGCAAAATAAAACTGAATGGGTGTTTGTAAAATTTTGCATTATAGCTTTCATTTTATTGCCGTTGCGCTTCAGCCAACGGAATGCTAAGGCAAGAAAGGGACGGGCTTCAGCCACATTCTGAAATTATGCGGCTGATGCCTCCCTTCTCTGTTGTGAATTTACAACCGTTGGCTAAAGCACAACGGCAAAAACCACATCAAATTTAAACAGGAGTTTTGGCATACACACTTTTGAATAAACTATCATAATAATGAAACGAATCGTCATTGGGAGTGCAATCCTGGTATTACTCTTTTTCACCCAAACCAATGCCCAAACCTTTAAAGCCGGCGCTGCATTGCGGATAATCACACCAGAGAAACTGCTGCCCATTTCCGGTGGTATGGGAACGCCTGAAATACCGGTCGGAACGCAGGGCGACCTGTTTGTGCGTGCGCTGGTTTTTGAAAAAGGCGAAACGCGGGTGGCTATAGTGGGCATCGACAACCTGGGCTGGCCGTCTGTTCTGGGCGACCGCTCGCGGGAACTGATAAAAGGAATTCCTCCCGAAAACATTCTGATTGGCGTAACCCACACCCACAGCGCGCCCGATGCGTATGCATTTCCGGATGAAAACGGGAACACCGGAGCCGATTTGGAGTACCTCGACTGGTGCGTTTCCCAAATTGCCGATGCCGTGAATGAAGCCGTTGCCAACCTGGAACCGGCAGCTCTGAAAACCGCGGTTGGCGAGGCCAAAGGAAAAATCGCCTACAACTATTACGCTCCGCAACTGTACGACCCACGTTGCGGCGTGATGCAAGCCGTTGCTACTTCGGGCGAAAACAAGGGAAAAACCATTGCCACGCTGGTCAATTATGCCACGCATCCCGAAATTCTGGGCACCAAACGCAAACTCATCAGTCCCGATTTGTGCGGACCGCTGTACGAACGAATTGAAGCGAAAGCGGGCGGAATAGCTATTTTTATGAACAGCGCCCAGGGCGGCATGGTCACTGCCGACAACCGACGCGAAAACGGCCAGGAAGCCAGTGACTGGGCTGAGTGTATCCGCATTGGCCACCTTATGGCCGACGAGGCTTTGCGCATTATTGAACCGGCCCCGCTGCAGGAAAACCCGGATCTTTTCTGTGCCTCAAAAACGATTGAGTTTACCATCGATTCGGAAGAGATGCGGTGGGTTTTCCAAAACTCGCCCGTTTTAAACAAAACCGTTCAAAACAACGATTTCAGCAAAATTTCCACACGGGTTAACCTGATGAACATCGGCAAAGCGCAGGTGCTTACCATTCCCGGCGAAGCGCTGCCCAACATCGGTTTTTACCTGAAACGAAACATGAAAACCAGCCAGCCATTCCTGTTCGGTCTCACCAACGATGCTTTAGGTTATATTTTAACAAAAGAAGATTTTAACAGTTTCGAACGGTATAACTACATCAGCCGCACTTCCCTTGGCGAATTCACCGGTGATATTTTTGTGGAAGAGGCGCTGAAAATGATTGAGGAAAATCCGGGGGCGGAAGAATAGTTAAGTATAAATTTTCATAACAGCCTGCCCTCCTTCATTACATTCTGATAGAACGGTGTTACTTTATATTTTGAGTTCCATTCTTTTTCGCTGTAAACCATCGGGCTGATTACCTCTCCGGTATCAAATTCAAGGTCATAAAGAGGATAAGTAATTTCCTTTTCGGTTTCTGTTGTAATGCTGTCTTTGTTGAGCAGAATCAGCAAATCCCAATCGGAATACTCTTTTGATGTACCACGTGAACGTGAACCATACAGGTAAATTTTTGCCGAAGGTTCTTTGTCTTTGACAATTCTTTTAATCCGATTTAAAATCTTAGTATCAGAAGTTTTCATACTCCAAATCTTTTCTACGAATAAAGCAAATATAGTGATTTTTAGCCAGTGGCTATTCTGACTTAAAATCTACTAATTCGTAGTTAGCGTTTCGTCCTCTTTCGTCTGTTTGTTGCAAGATGCCTTTTTTTACCAGGTCTTTTATGTCCCGTAAAGCGGTATCGGTAGAGGTTTTGGCCATTTTAGCCCATTTTGAGGTTTGTAGTTTTCCTTCAAAATCGTCAAAGAGTTTGTTGAGTATCAAGCGTTGACGTTCGTTGATCGGAGTATGTTCATGGATTTTCCAAAACTCCGCTTTGCGTACTATTTTTTGTGTGGTGTTTTCGGTGGCGAGCATCGCATTTTTGAGGCAATTCAAAAACCAGTCGAGCCATTATACGAACTACTTACCGCATATATGCGGTGATTATTTTGCTTTTTCACCGCAAAGACAACAATGAAATCCTTTTAGGCTAATTCGTGTGTTTACATCCGGGCGTTATTTACATCAACCAATCTAAATCATTGTGTTTTAATCTCATTTTATTCCAAAAACCATTACTCCAATCCATTAAAACAGCAGGGTGCCAATCTTCCGGAAAATCTTTCAATATGGCTTCTACCATTTTGCTGCCATTCCCTTTTGTTGGTGAATTTATTTCATAAAAATCAATGATTTTGTAATTAATGTGATAAATGATCTCAATTCCTGTTGCTATTTCATGATTCATGTGTGTTACCGGCACTTTGGGTCGGTTGGGGTAATTCTCACTCGAAGCAGAAAGTGTTTTATCACATATTCTGATATATTTTATGAAATCCAATTCAGCTAAATTTACTGCCATTTGCACAATTTCAGAAGGCAGTTTCTTTACTCTGGTAACAACCCAAATCTGTTTACCTTTATTTGTGAATGGTAAAAATATATTCGTAAACTCTTTTCTTTTTAACCATTTAGTCATTTTTCACAACGTTTTTTATTTTTCTTTCCACAACCACAAGGGTCGTTTCTACCAAAGTTTTTTAACCACAACCAGAAGCAGGTTTGTCAAATCAAGTAAAAAATATTAAATATCTTCAATAAGTACATAGCCCAGAACCCAGTGGAGGTAGTTCAATCCCGTTAGCTATCGGAAACTCATCGCTGGGTCTTGCAGACCGCTCAGAGCCTATTTATTAACGGTAGTTTTTTATTTTATTCTTTCCATTTTTGCATTTATTCCCATATTTCGCATTAATTTATGTAATTCAAATTGTTCCAAATTACTTAAGGTACCTTGTTCGTTATATTTATCTATAAATACTTTTAAGAGATTAATTGCTGAATGATATTCTTGTGTGTTTGGAATCTTTTCTAAAGTTTTTTTCAATGCATCCATTTGTAAATCAACGGATGTGTCCTCTAATATTTTTTTCATCCTAAAGTATCCCTCAAAAGCGGCATTACTTCCAATCAAGAATCGAGAACATTGATTCTCAATATTAGAATTAATCATACTGACACTACCATTTGGAATATAATGTCTGTATATTGTGTTTAATTTTTTAGCGTTATCATGGAGAATAGTTAAGGCATATTTATGATTTAGAGGTATCGTGAATTCTTTCGATTTTAACAAGGGATGACTATTTTTTGTAGTTATATCCTGAAATGTTAATGGATTATCACTTGTGATAAAGTTTGAATCGTCTTTTATTACTGCTACCTCTAGTTTAGAATTTTGGTGAAATTCAATTACTTCCTTTGTTCCTATCAGATGCCGTTCTTTAAACTCCTTTTTTATCTTTTCTTCAATCTGTTTAATAATTTGTTTTTTGCTCCATTCTCTAAAACTAAAATCAATTTTGCCATAAGTAATTCCTTTCTCTCTGTTTGCAATAGCTTTTTCATAAATATGTTCAATATTATTCGTATGAACCTTTAATGACAATTTTAATATTTGTGGGTTGCGAGTATAAAGTTGAAATATCCCAAATAAAATTTCTAATCTCAACTGGTGAGATATATATGAAATCTTGTTATTCGTTAAAATGTCATAAGATTTTTTATACAAAGGTTCAATTTGGTCTGAATAAAATTTTTCAACAATTAATTTATCTCGCTTTAGATTATTATCTTCAATCGTATACAAATCTTTCTCTGCGCAAATATTACTTATGTTAGAGTTGAATGTTCTTTTTGCATCAATATCAAAAACATCAACATAATATTCACTTCCTTTCTGCACAGCGAAATTTTTTAAATAAACTTTGGGAACATAGTGTTGATTCATGCGTTTTTTCAAATTACCACTAACTATTGCTTTTAACTAATTATTTTCTTAGCACATCTCTAATTGATTCAATTGTTTTTGAAACCTTCAATTTATCGTCTTCTTCAATTTCTTCAGCACCTATTAAATTGCACATTATTTTTCCTAACGGACTAATTCCTAAAGAAGATGCACTTATTGCAAGTCCACCTCCAGTCTGTTGGAGAAGTTGCTTATTGTATAAATCCATTAACTCAAAATAGAAATCCTGATATTCCCCTAATTCTCTTTTATCTTTAAATGAAATCATCCATCTTTCTGTACTTAAATCATCTATTTCTGTGAAGTAAGCTAAAATGATTATTTGTCTAAAGCTTAGCTGCTCTAAAATTCTTAGTAAAGCATTGCCTTTCTCAAAACTTACTGAACTATCAAAACTTAGGTTTGCCAAGAAATTTGAATAACATTTTATTTTCTTTTCTTCATATTCATTTCGTGCTTTCAAAAAAGTCCCTTCTAAAATAGACTCTGATTTTGACCTGCCATTTTCTTCTGCAATGAAAAAATCATCATCCCTAACTTCTTTTCCATCATTGAGCATTTTAGATATTTTGTCTAGCGCAAGAGTATAAGTTGCTCCAACGCGGGCTTGTTCTCTCGGTCCCATTATTTTTTCGGATATCTCTGTGCCAACTTTTCTAAAAGCAGCACTAACTAGAGGACCTACAACAGCACCAGTAATAGCTCCCGCTGGTCCAGCAATTGAGAAACCAATTGTTGCCCCTGCAACACTTCCACCAACTTCAGAACCTTTATCTATTATCAATTTTAATTTTTCAGATTGCTCTCTATTTTTCTTCTTAACTTTCATTTTATGGTGTTCGCACTTAAAATTACTGCTAACGACGGTAAATTGTACGAGTAGTGGCAGATTGCGTGATACTTTCCTGTCAAACCGCTACGCAGTTTGAGCGGGTTATATACCTTGATATTTAGAACTTTCCCTGCCATTACTTATACAAAGTATTAAACTTTCAAAACGAATTTCTTGATTGTTGAATTCAGAATGATTTGTAAAGATTCTTCTTAATTCCTTTTCAATACTTATTCTTGTTTTGAATAAATAAACTTCATCTTCATCTACACTTTCGTCTATTACAATATTTTCATTTGTTATTTTATACTTTGACTGTTTTATTTCCTTTTCTAATTCCTCATATCGAGAAGGATGAAAGTTAATTGTAGGATTGAAGGAATTGCTATTTATGAGTTCCGATTTTAATTCAAACATTTTAGTTTTAACTTCTTCAATGTCCTTTTTAAGTTTAACTCCAAATAAATCAATTTCTCCAAATTTCATAAGACTGTATTTTTTATTTCAAGAGTCCTGATTTGTCTGCTTTTACGGTCAAATAATTTATAAATGCACTACATGACACAAGCATATATTTTGCATCTTCAAAATCACAAGTTGATACTTCCATCAAAGCATGCCTAATTCCATCAGAGTCACTTGTATAACCATATATTTGTTTAAAACCTTTCTCAAGAGCGGGGTGGAGCTTTATTTTCCCTTTAATTTTATCAAGCGCACTCCCAAGACTATGCTTAGAACCTGATGATAAAACTTTTGAAATTGATTCAACTGCAGAAATTGATTCTTTGATGGAATTTCTATAATCTGGGGATTCTTTATCAGAAAGCATCCTTAATGCATTTTCAAGATGTGTTTTTACTCCAACCAGTTTAGCGTTAGAAGAACTGTTTATTGCCTTATCAATCTCCTTAACTTCTACTTCGCTGGTTATTGGAGCTATAATTCCGTTGATGAATCGATATCCTGAACGGTCTCTCTCTAAAACTTTATTGCAAAACTCTACAAATCTATCTGAATTTGTTGGAGATTCAATTTTTGTGATATATTCTATAAAATCGTAAACCTCATACCAGTTCCATTTGAAAAACCATTTTCTTATTTGCAACTTGGTTGTATCAGCCCAATTGTCCATGGTGTCAAGGGGAAGTTTAAAAAAATTATGCCATAAGTTATTAAACAATGTTTTATATCCGGATTCATGGATGTAGGCACCGGTTCTATCAAAATAGAATAATGTAATTGCATTCCAAAGTCCACTCCTTAAACCATCATCCATTGAGTCTAGTTGTAATGCGTCTTTAGCTTTAATTATTCCTTGTCTTTCAGAAAATCTCATTTTAGTCTTTTAATATTGTTGCTAAAACAAGAATAAAAGCTGAAATTTTTTTTCTGTGGTTTTCTTTTCCCGAAATTCAACATAGGTTTTTGGTTTTTATTCGTTGTCAAAAATATTACGGGAGCTAAAATAGGAATTGCCACCGGAAAAAGCAAGCAGGAATTTCTTTTTAGTTCAAATTGCGGTTTTGGGTGTTGTGGTTTCTTTCTTCAGTGTGATATTCTAAAGGGAACCGTTCTTTTTTGGAGAGAACGGTTCCTTCTGTGCACTATTTTATCTCAATGGCGTAAAACTTTGCAGCCTGATTGCCTGTATTCACAGCACTTAAAGGTTCAAATTTTTTACTTTTTGGTTGGGATAAGTTTTACCGGGAAATTTACAGAGTTGGCAATAAAACACAACTCATGCGCTTTTTTGTGCATCTCATCCAGCAGTTCAACGGATTGCTCATTTTGAACCGTAACTTACGGCCTCAGAACAACTTCCTTAAATTTTCCGCCACCGTTTTCCGTTTCGGTCATGATGCCCGTTGGGTTGTCGGAATATCCGGTAACCACAATTCCTGCTTCGGCACATAAATGCAAAAACCAAAGCATGTGGCAACCCGAAAGCGAAGCCACCAGCAACTCCTCCGGATTGTATTTTGTTTTGTCGCCCCGAAAAACCGGATCAGAAGATGCAAAAATCTCAGGCTTGTTTTCTGCAGAAATAACATGACTCCTTTCGTATGACTTGTAATTCAGCGTTCCGCTGCCTGTGTTTCCCGTCCATCTGACGGTAAGTTTGTATGTATGTTCTTTTCGCATTGGTTTAGATTTGTTTTCAAAGATACAATTCAAAAAACGCCTCCATCTTTTTTTGCGAAAAATCATTCACGCGTTTGGCGATGTCCATGGCGTGGGGCCACAGTGGTACCCGGTAATATTCGCACGGAACCCCCAGGGCATCGAGCCGGGATTTCAGCGTGTCGGACTGGCTGACGGGCACCAGCGTGTCGGAGGTGCCGTGCAAAATAAGGGTTGGCGGACAGGAACTGCTCAGGTAACTGACAGGTGATGCTTCGCGGTACAATCCAGGTTTTTCATCGTAAGAATGCCCGATGAATGCATTCACCAGTCGCTGGTTTCTGGCATAATCGGTGGTTAAATCTGCCGGACCGTAAATATCCACCACTGCTTTTATCCGATACGCAGAGGTTGCACTGTCGTTTTGCAACTCCGAACTTCGCCAGTCATAGCCGGCCAGCATGGCCAGGTGTGCTCCGGCAGAACCGCCAATCAGGGCAATTCGGTCGGGATCGTAGCCAAAGTTTTCCCCGTTTTCAAACAGCCAATCCACGGCATCGGTCACATCTTCCACCGCTGCCGGGTAAATGCTGTCGCGAAGGAGACGATACGAAACCGTAGCCGTCATATACCCTTTTTCGGCAAAACTGGTGAGGTAAACCAGGTAGTCGGAACGTTTGCCGCTTTTCCAGCTTCCTCCGTGAATAAACAGCAGCAGCGGAAGTGACCCGTCAACATTTTTGGGCCGGTAAAAATCCATTTGGAGCGATTTCCCGTTTACATTTTTGTATTCCACGTCTTTAATCTCCTCGACGGATTCCGGGATTTCCGGTTCCAAATCGGCCAGTTTTTCCAATCCAATGCCGGCAGCGAGATAGGCCAACGATTCAAAATGGTAACCCACCGGAGGTTTTTCGGGAAAAAATAACCCAAGGGTCTGCGGAGTGAGCATCAGCAGGCAAAAAAGCAGAAAAATCAGCAACAAACCTTTCAGAATGCGTTTGCAAATTTTTGGTTTCATACGTTTTATTTTTTACCGCAAAGACGCAAAGGAGATTGTTCGAAGTTGTTTGACGTTGTTTGATGTTGTTCGAACCCTCGAACCTTCAAACCCTCGAACTCTCGAACCCTCAAACTTCCTTTCTGTCAAAATTCTTTGTCGTGAATATTTCATAATTCTATTAGTACCCGATTATTCCAAAAAAATGTTTTCAACATCCCTCATAAAAAGTTACAATTGAAAACTTAGACTGCACACTCCAACTTCTTCCGTCATTTGTCTTCGGTCTCCGGTCTTCCCACTTCGTGCTTCACTCTTCCCACTTCCCGCTTCCTACTCCCCCATCTCCTCCAGCATTTCCAGCAAATTCCGATGCAAAACCGGTGCAGTTTCAGGTCCCAGGGAATTTACTTCGCCATAAGGTGCTTTCTCCCTGCCATAGGTGAACGGCGCTTTCTTGTCCCACTGGCTTTTGGGAATGATGTAGCCAATTTCGTCGTTGGCCAGTCCGATAACAAATTTGTATTTGCCCGGCATCATTTCCCGCACCGGCGGAACTTCCTGCGGTTCAATCCCAAAATCGTTTCCCTCAGGCGCTTCCACCCCGCCGTTAATGATTTCAGGATAGATTTCGCCCGGAACAGTCACAAACGAAACCGGCCCGAATTTAAACACCGCCAGCTCAGTGCGCATTTTCATCCAGCCAGCAATTCCGCGATCGAGCACACCAAGAGCAGTGCCCAGCTTAAACAGGGTATTTTTTATGGGCAATTTCAGGGTGCGCACCACCAGCGAAATCCCGGCGGTTTCAATCACCTCCGAAGGATTTTGCATGGCATCCAGCGCCAGTAGCGCCAGTTGGTTCCCCTGTGCTGCTGTTTTTTCGTAAGTCGGCTCAAGCAACTCTTCTCCTGTAAACGGATGAATGATTGGGTGGCTCGGATGGGTGGTCATCAGGCCGCCAACTGCGCCGTTCAGATAAACGGCGGTGCCGCCAATGCCGGTTTTCACGAGGCTGTCGCCATTAAAAACTCCCTTCTCCACGCCTTCCCTGAAAAAATGAGGAAAATCGGACGAAACGAGCAAATTTCCGCTCCACAGGGTTTCGGGGTGATTGCCCCAGGCCAGCAGGCTTCCGAGCGTGGTTCCGTGCTCTTTATCAATGGCTTTGATGAATCGCAATCCAGAGTCGAAAACTTCGGGCATCCGGGTGTCTTTCACCTGTGGAATGGCCCCAGTTAAATCCTGAGAGATTTCCAGCCGGGCCGGCCGCAGGTTTTTCACTGCCGCTTCCACCGACTTCGCTGTTTGCTCCTTCACAAACTGCATGTACCTTTTGTCCACTCCGCTTTTCAGCGGATGTTTTCCCCAGAGGCCCATCAAATCGGGCCCTTCGTGGGTATGTGTCGAGGCAATAATCGTGTAGGTCAGACCCAACTCTTCGGGCAGCATTTTTCGCACGTCCACCACATCGTCGTGCATAAAACCGATAACATCGAGAATAACAATGGCCAGACGGGTTTTTCCGTCGTCGATGACCATGGTGCGCGCCCAGGTGTCGTCATGCACGCCGTTGGCCGGTTTGTTGTTGCTGAACCCGGCAATCCATACCGGGTCGAATTTGCCATTTCCGTTACCGTCGATAAATGTATCTCCGTCTTTCGGATTGTATTTGCCGTCGCCGTTTTTATCTACCCAGCGGTCGGGAACCTCGGGCGTGATGGCTACAGCAGCAAATCCAGCTTTTAGTTCCGAAGGGCTATCATTTATTATTTTCAAATCAACGCCGTACCCCGGATGCCGGTCTTTCATGTTGGAGTAGCTCCAGACTGAAAAACCGACAAGAATCAGCAGCAGGAGGGTTCCGAATATTTTGAAGAATTTTTTCATCTTGCTTACTTACGTTCAAACCGTTCCATCACCTCGCGCCAGGTGGTAAGGATGATGTCGTTTTCCTCAAAGAACCGAATCATTTCCGGGTCGGCAAACATCTCGGCTTCCCACGCCCGTTGTTGCCATGAGCCGGTAATGGTTTTCATATTTTCAGTTTCAAACGAGGGATGAAAAATGATTTCCGTCAAACCCGGGTCAAGCGCATTAACCAGTTTGTAGAAATTATTTTTTACATCTTCGTAGGTATCTCCTTTGGGCACGCTGCCAAAGTTATCGAGGTGGGGCAGGTTGTAATCGCCCAGCATTCCAATCACTTCCTCGTTCACCGGGTAACCTTCGGCACTGTAAAAAGCCGCTACTTTCGGATTGGACAGGTCGATGGCATTGGCCGGGATTTTATATTCTTCGGCCACTTTTAAAAATACTTTCAAAAATTCAGGCGAACCATATAAAGTTCCCATGTGAGTATCAATATGCGTAGGTTTCAATCCCAGCGCCAGCATTTTATCGATTTGCGCCCTGATTTCCATTTCTACCTCTTCGGGTGAGGCATTCATCACCACCTCCCTAACACTGCGCCACATTTTTCCATCGGGGTCAATGAGCCCCGGAACTTTTTCAGCATCGGTAAGCGGCGGCCAGCGCCAGGTTTTCCATTCGCTGGTGAGGGTCAGATGCACGCCGATATCGGCCTTTAGAGCATTTTTCGCCCATTCCACAAACGGCACCGCATATTCGCAGGGCATCATCACTGCCCCTGAAAGGATGTAATCGTTTTCGATGTAAAATTTACCGGCATCGTTGGCTTCCTTGCACATCCCCAGGTCGTCCATGTGAAGGAGAAGCACCTTTTTCCCCTTCGGAAATCCCAGTTTTTCAGCATTGGTTTGGCCCTGGCTAAGTTCTTTCACCCATTCCGGCATAAAAGATACGTGCTTAATGGATTTCCCTTCGGAAGTATGATGCGAGTATGTAACATGAACCCTGCCGTCGCTGGCTTGAATGGCCGTTGGATAGGAAAAGCTGCCTTTCCCTTTGGGTTCATATTCCAGATAACGTTTCCATTTCCAGGAAGTGCCTTCGTCATCGGAAAGCGATACCGCCAGCCGGTGCCGGCCGTTTTCCAAATCATTGTTCACCATCAGCCAGTGGCCGTCGGTGAGTGCAATGGCTTCCACACTGGCGCCCGGATTTGGAATATCTGTTTTTCGGGAAACACTCCATGTGTACCCGTTGTCGTTAGAACTGCTGAAAACCACCCGTTTGGGTGCATCGCCGTTATCGCGCATGTAAGCTACCACGGTTCCGTCTTTTTTCTGCAACAGGGCAGGCTGAATATTTCCGCGGCCCACGATGGGCAGACCGGGTTTCCATGTATCGCTATTATCGTCGGAAATGGCCACCAGCGAAACGTTGTAGCCGTCGGAATAAAGCGGCATCAACACCCGGCCATTCTGTAAAGTCAGCGGTTGAATGCGGCCCATCCAGCCCACTTCGCGTTTTACCGGGTCTTTGGCGGCTTCCACAATCATCCGTTCGTATTGCGGGGCATATTCGGCCCAGGCCAGTACGGGCGGGTTCATTTCTCTAAACCCTTTTTCCAATGCTTCGGCAAACTCTTCACCGGGTTTCAGCAGAATCACATCCTGCCAGTCCCATTTGGGCGGACCGTCATTCAAGTAGTCAGTTGAAATACGCGTTTTCAGCATCGAAGCCTCCCATCGGTTGGCAATTACCACAATCCATGTGAGGTGCAGGCGGTTTTTGGCATCCAAAAAAAGAACTGGATTACAGTCGGGATTTTCAGGCGTATCGGCCATCACAAACGGTTTACTCCATTTGGTTTGTCCCTTTTTCAAACGGGCGCCCATCACCGCCACATCGTTGGCCGTGCGTTCTCCCGAGCCTTCGAACCAACACACCAGCAAATCGCCGTTGGGCAATTCCACCACCGAACTGCTGTGGACATGTTTTTCCTGCACCGGAAAAATGTATTCCGATTGAAAAGATGACTCACTCCCCTGCTGCGCTCCTGATGAAAAGGACAACAGTAAAAAACAAACTGCCAGGAATCCCAAAAGGGCAGCGGGTGGAAATTTGAGCGCGAAAGGTTTTGATATGATTTTATCCATGATTTTGGTTTTTTAAAGTTTCAACTGAAAAGTTACAACATCGGCCACCTGCCGTTCAGCATGGGTTTTAGCTCAAATTTCGACGGGTCGAGCACCACATGCTTAATCAATTTCCGGTTCCATGTGTAGGTAACATGCACCATGCCGTCTTCAGCCTGAATAACAGCAGGGTACGAATACTCGCCGTCAGGGTCGGGGTCGTTTTCCAGCAGCACGGCTGCTTGCCAGTTCAGTCCGTCGGAAGAAACTGCCACATTCAGGATGTTTCGGTTGCCCCACACCTCATCCGGGTCGATGTGGTTGTAAACCAGCACATGCCGCCCGTCATTCAGGGTAACGGCATCGGTTCCGGAGTTGGGGTTGGGCAGGTCAATGGGTTCCAGCTTGCTCCAGGTGCGCCCGTTATCGGATGACCAGGCCGACAGAATTCGTTTGTTTTTGCTGCGGCATAAAATCTGCAACTTTCCGTCCGGGTGTTTCAAAATGCTGGGCTGAATGGCCGCTATTTCGGTGCCATCGTTAATAGGTTCCGTACGCTCCCATGTTTTTCCCCTGTCGGATGTAAATTCCATGTGCACCTGCCAGCCGTCGTATTCGGTGCTGGTGGGACAAATGAGTTCGCCATTGGGAAGCAGCTCCGGTTTGTTTTTTATGGGGCCGAAAATCTCTTCGGGCAACCGCATGCGTCGCGACCAGGTTTTTCCGTTATCGGACGAAATGAGAAGTTGTCCCCACCAGTCCACAGGATTGGGACCGTCTTTGTAGAAAAGAAACAATTCATCTCCGTAATCGAATAACACCGGATTCCACGTGGGATGGCGCAGGTTGGAATGCTGGACACCATCGGCCACTTCAACAGGTGTGGTCCATTTTCCGTTTACAAACCGACTGAACCAAATCCCCACTTCCGGATGTTTTTCATACTCTCCGCCAAACCAGGCAGCAACAAGTCCTTCGCTTGTTTCGGCAATGGTAGAGGCATGGCAACTGGGGAAGGGAACATCTTCCGCTTTGTAAACAAATTCGGATTTAACCAGGGCACGCTCACCTTTAAACGGATTGTTTGCAAACAGATTCATGGTAGAAATCATTAATAAAACTGCAATTATTGTTCTCATTCGAATATAACTTAATTAAACACTTAAAAATTTACAGAATTATCTCTTCTTTGAAAAGAACTTCAAACTTACAAATCCCAACAGAAAAATAACCGTTGTTCCAAAAACAATGGTGAGGTTGCTGTGGAACGGACTGCGGAATGCCAGCAGGTTTTCGCTGGTGAAATAAAGCGGGCTGAGGCTCATCCACACAATAACCAGTACACCGGCAATTACGCCAATAACGGCATCGATACGGCGCGTTTTGCGCGAAAGAAATGCCAGCAGGAACAATCCCAGCATACCACCACTGAAAATGGAAGCCAGCGACCACCAGGCATCCAGCACGCTTTCCACACCCACCAGGGTTAAGGCGATGAGCACACCCAAAAAGCCAATAACCACTGACGACAGGTACAAAACGGTCATCGACTGCCGTTCGCTTGCATTTCTGTTGATGTAGCGCTGGTAATAATCAGTTAAAATGATGGTTGCCGTACTGTTCAGACTGGTTGATACGGTGCTCATTCCGGCGGCAAAAATGGCGGCTATCAGCAAACCTGTAATACCGGTGGGCAGGCCGTTCACAATAAAATGCGGAAACACCTTGTCGCCGTTACCCGACTGATGCAATTCTGCGGGTAGCAACTCCGGCTGTGCCGTATAATACGAATAAAGCGCAGTTCCGATGTAAAAAAATATTACTGAAACCGGCACGTAAAGCAACGCACCAAACATTGCCGACCCCTTGGCTTTTTTGTCGGTGCTGGTGGCCATGTAACGCTGCACAAAATTCTGGTCTATTCCGTAGTTTTGCAAATTGATGAACAACCCGTAAATGAGTACCACCCAAAAGGTGGATTCGGAAAGGCTGGCGCCGAAACTTCCGAGGCTGAATTTGTCGTTTGCAGAAGCAATTTCAAAAACCTGTTTCGGACCTTCGGGCATGGAAAAAGTTAATACCAGCGCAGACACAACAGCACCCAGAATCAGCACAATCCCCTGAATGGCATCGGTCCACACCACCGCACGGATTCCGCCCAGCATGGAATACAAGGTAACGGCAACACCCGTCACGATGATGATGGTGCGAATATTAAACCCGAACAATGCATTAATGGGTAAAGCCAGCAAAAGCAATATGGCGCCGGTTCTCATAAGTTGCGTGAGCAGGTAGCACGCCGAAGCGTAAACACGGGCCCAGACTCCAAACCGCGTTTCCAGGTAATTATAAGCCGAAATGCTTCCGATTCCACGGTAGAGCGGCACAAAAAACTTCACGGCCAGAATGGCTGCCACCGGAATGGAAAAACTGAACACCAGTGCATTCCAGTTGGTGGAAAAGGCATTTCCGGGAAGGGCCAGAAAACTGATACTGCTTACGAAAGTGGCAAAAATGGACATGCCCACCACCCAGGCCGGCAGGTTACCTCCGCCGGAAGTAAACTGCCCCGATGTTTTGTTTTTAAAAAAGAAACTCGCCCCAAAAAGAACATTCCCGAAAGTTATCAGGAGAAAAACAACAAGGTCTAATGCTGGCAACTGCATATCAATATTTTAACAGGTTCAGGTAAAAGCGGCTTTACCTATCATTTCTTTAATTTCTTCCACATAGTTTTCAATGATGTTCCGGTCGGCATAGCTGAACTGCCGCAACGGATGAGCCACATAATCGCTGCAGATTTCCAGTGCGGCAAGTGCACATTTGGTGCCCACCGTATAGCGCGAGGTAAAAGTACCAACATTATAGATAGTATTGTAAATTTTCAGAACAATCCGGCGCAAAAATTCAATTTTTGCATGGTCTTTTTCAACGGCAGCGTGGTAATAATCTACAAATAAACGGGGAAACATATTGGCGCCGCCTGCAATGGCACCATGCCCGCCCTGCAAAATCGTTTCGGGAATAAAAATTTCAGTTCCCGTAATTACCGAAAAATCGGGTGAGTTTCTGAATGCGTCTATCAGCGACAAAAGGTACTGCATATCGCCCGAACTGTCTTTAACCCCGAGTGCACCAAGCTCTTTGGCGTGTTCCACCGTTTTCACCGACATGTGTAACTTTGTATGGGAAGGCATGTTGTACAGCAAAAACGGTAACGGCAAACGCGGCACCAAATCATCGAGGTAACCCCGCATTTCAACCTGGGAAATGGGGACATAATAGGGCGGTGCAATTACAACCATGTCTGCGCCGGCATCCTGGCACGCATGAGCCATTTCCACGGAACCATCAAACGAAGTATCCGTTATTCCAACCATCACCGGCACTTTTTTACCAATGAGCGAACAAGCCAGTCTCACAAATTTTTCACGCAATTTATATCTCAAACTGGTGGCTTCTCCGGTGGTTCCCAGTAAAAATATACCGTGCACCCCGCCTTCAAGAATATGACTGATTAAATTTTCAATTCCCTGTTCATCCAGCTCATTATCATTTAAAAGCGGAGTAACTACAGGTGGTATTATTCCGCGTAAAGGAAATTCCATCATCGTTTTATAATTGAAAGTTTTTATCTTTTTTAATCCTTATTTTCCCTGTTTACAAAAGAAAAGCAAACCGGCACAAAATGCTTGTTGAAATTTGTTTTTTTTACATTGAATTTTGACCAATAATCGAAAAATATCTTTTATATTTACGCTTTACGGTTAAAATTGAACAATATGAGATTTGTTTACGAAAAAATTGATGTTTCGCACAAACATTCATTCATTACGCGCCGGTATAAAATGGATCCCGACTCCGATAAAATCCACTCGCACAAGAACTTCGAGCTGAATTACATTTCATCCGGTTCGGGAAGAAGGATTGTGGGGAATCACATTTCGAGCTACACCAAAGGCGACCTGGTTTTACTCGGACCAAACATTTCCCATTGCTGGGAGGTCCTGGAGCCCGGTAGCGATGGCCATGGCGAATGTGTGGTCACCCATTTTTATGAGAATATCATCAGTTCCAATTTTTTCAATATTCCCGAACTGAACGAGGTGGTTAACCTGCTGAAAGAGGCCGGAAGCGCCATTTTGTTTAAAGGGCCTAAAACCAAAAAAGTAGCCGAATCGCTGAAAAAAATGGTGCACATGGAAGGGCTTGAAAGGTACATCGAGTTGCTGAAAGTATTCAGCCTGTTGCTGCAAATCGAAGACCGCGAATACCTGGCGCTACCGTCGTCGATGCCCAACACCTACAACAAAGACCGCGAGCAGATTGACAAAATTTATGAATATGTTTTCCAGAACGTACAAAATGGAATTAACCTGAACGATGCCGCCAAACTGGTTTACATGGAGCCCAGCTCTTTTTGCCGCTACTTTAAAAAGAAAACCAACCAAACCTTTATGGATTATGTGAAAAGTGTGCGCATTGGCATTGCCGCCCGGCTTCTGGCCGAAACCGACAAACAGATTACCCAGATTTGTTACGAATGTGGCTATAACAACCTGGCCAATTTCAACCACTATTTTAAAGTGGTGATGAAAAAAACGCCCTCGGAGTACCGCAAGGCGTTTCAACAATGAACAGGTTGAATAGCCTGTCCACCTTATTTTCTTTGAAAAAAACCTCCGTTAAAAAAAATACACCACAATAAATGTGTAAATTTTTTGCTATTTTTGTGTATTCAATAACAATGCAATGTATAAAAGGACAAATATTGAAATAGATTTGGATTTGGTAAAAGAGGTTATGGAAAAATACCAGTTAAAGTCGATGAAAGATGCCATCAATTTTTCGCTTGAAAATACGGTTGAATCGATAAAACGGGCCAGACTTCTTCAGATGAAAGGAAAAGTTACCTGGGAGGGCAACCTTGATGAAATGCGAAATTCATGAAAAATGGCTTGCTTTTCGACACGAGCATTTGGATTGATTTCTTCTCAGGAACCGATACCGCGGAGGTAACATTGCTAACCTTTTATTTAAAAGAAGATTTACCTGTTTTCACCTGTCCTGTGATTATTCAGGAAGTACTGCAAGGGATCAGGGGTGATAAATCGTTTGAAGAAGTAAAAGACTCCTTTCTTGCATTGCCCGTTTTGACAGAAAACCCTTTAGATGCCGCCATTGGAGCCGCACAAATTTACCGCCACCTGCGAAAAAAAGGGATTACAATCCGCAAATCAAACGACTGTTTAATTGCTTATTATGCTTTTAAAAATTCAAAAAAGGTTATTCACAAAGACCGTGACTTCGACTTGATTTTTGAAAATTTAAAGTCACTGGAATTTTTAACCGAATGAAGTAAACCTTCAAAGCTTTCTTCAGAAGTAATTGCGATGAAGAAAAACCTTGAAGGTTTAAAAACAATTTCTTTTTATCTGATCCCAAACGGTTGTGTTCCCATAATAACTTCTCCGGGCCCAAATATTTCGGCGCGAACGTATTTTTCAACTTCCGGATTTTCTTTGAGCGAAAGCTGTGTTCCGCGAGAAACCACTTCCCCACCCGAAATCCAGCGGATGGAATCGTGGCCGGTTACATTCACTTCAATCAGGCCTTTGCGGCTATTTACCTTTATTTCATGAATTTCGGGCAGAACAGCGGCATTATGACCCGATGGCGAATACACATAATAACTGCGGCCTTCCAACATTCCTTTTCGCACCCATGTTTCGTTGAGTTCGGGCAGGAGTAAAACGTTCCAGTTGCGCCCCAGCGTGCTGCTGTGGTGCATGTCGTCGTTGGAATAGGCCCACACCGGACGGCCGGGCATCAGCCTCGAAAGTACAGCATCGTAAGTTTCCCGGTCGGTTGGATAACGGTCGCCCTGATTATATATTTCCATACCGATAAGCTGGTCGAAACGCTGATAAAAATCCACATACCAGTCGATGTTGTATTGTTCCGGATCGCGACTGGTGTATCGGCCCGGGTGATAAAACATATTCAGGCCGTTTTTGGCTGCCACCGCTTTCAACGATTCCTCTTCGGTTTCGGTGCCGTTGTGATCGTTAAAAAAACTGCCGGTATGGTGATGCCGCGAAAGCTCGTTGGCCTGAATGGACAGCATACCCAATTGCTGCGGGTCGCGGTTTTCATAAACCAAATCCTGTTCTTCCAGTTGGCCGCTTCCAAGACGCTGTTGCGAACCATTGCTTGCATTCAACTCGGAAAAACCGGTCCACGGCCAGGTCACTTCGTTGTGATCGGTAATGGCCAGAATTTCATATCCCAGCGCATGGTATTTGTCCACCACATTTTGCGGATTCATGCGCCCGTCGCTGTGGGTGGTGTGCGTGTGAAAATTGGCTTTGTAGCGCTGGTGGTTCGCCCAGTCCACCTCGGCATACGGGTTCTGAATGTCCCATTTGGGCTGGCAGCCAAAAATTCCGGCAACCAGTAACGCAAATACAATTACCGGCAAAATGCAGAAAGGCTTTTGTTTTTTCAATAAAGATTTAATATCCATTGTTTTCCTGAATTTAAAATAATAGTTAATGTTCAATATTTCAATACCATAACAAATAAAGTAAAAATTAATACAACTCCGGTCTGGCCGGACCATCAAACGGAGCTGCTCCCAATTGTTTCAGCGATCCTTTTTTAACCTGAATCAAATCCGGGTCATCGGTTTCCGGAGCTTCGATAAAACCATGGTACCTTCCCTTCCAGTAATCACGCAAAAAGCCGGTGGGCTCGGTTATTCGCTGGCTGTTCCTTCCGCCATCCATATCGATGGCACTTCGACTGCTGCGCTTTACGGGCATTTCGCGCGGAGAAATCCGTTTTTTGCCTCCTTCGTACGATTTGTAGCCAGGCTCCAAAAACAAGTCATCGCGGTGCGAATTCCTGTAACTGTGTTCGGTGCAATCGAGCACCCATTCGCGCAGATGTTTCACCATCTTATCCTCTTCAAAGTCGTTTCCGGTAATGGCGCCATATACATAATTTATCCAGGGAACTTGTTCCATCCGTTTTATTTCCCAGGTGCGTTCGAGGCTGCGGAGGTAAACCGAACGGAGCGACGGGTCTTTCACATAACGCAGCAACGTATAGTAACTGAACAGTGCCAGATTATCGTCCCAGGTGGTAACGTTGGAAGGCGGAAAAGTATTCTTTTGACGAATGGTATTTGTATGGTAATCCCAGTCAAGAAGTTGCTGATTGCCTTCCAGAAATTTCTTATCGCCGGTAAGAGCATACGCGGTTTCCATAAACGTGAGGGCCTGCATCCCGTTTAACCCCCGGTCGGCATAGCCATAAGGTCTGAGCAGGTATTCGGGATTCCAGCGGCCCCAGCGGGTGGTTTCTCCATCGTAATCCTTCAGCACCCAGCCGCAATCGATAATATAACCGGCTACCCTTTTCAACAAATCCCTGGCTTCTTCCTTTTCTTTCCCCTCAGCCACCAAATCGTGAAAAATAGAAACGCCATAGAACATGGCAATCACTTCATCGCTGGATGTATCGCCTTTCCAGTACCATTTTCCGTCGGGCGTGGGATACCATTTGGCCGGCAAACCGCCCGAACCGCCTGTGCTTTTATCGTCTTTATCTTGAGGTGACCAGATGGCCCGTGCAATAAACCCATCGATGGGTGTAATTTTTTCGAGCCACAACATGGCTTTAAAAGACTCCACAGCTTCTTCCCTTGCTTTTTCATCGCCGGTAACGGCATATTTAAACGACATCGCTGCCAGATAGGGTGCAGTCCGGCCACCGTCGTTATCGCTGATTTCGCGAATCCATTCCCCGTCTTTTAATCCCAGTGCATGAACAAAACCGAGCCGTTTATGCCCCCATTCTTCCAGGTGCCGTTCGTAATATTCCGCTTTCTTTTGTAAGGTATAGGGTACGTATTCAATAATTCCCAATCCGCCATCGGTGGCGATGTAAACCGTTTTGTCGTCCACGGCAATGTCGTTCACCTTGTTGTGCGGCAACCAGAGGTCTGCGCCAAAGTATTGCCAATCATCATCAACCAGGCGCACTGCCCCGCGTTCGGTACCAATCCAGATGTCCTGCTCAAAACCATGTTCCAGGCAGGTGGTATTTTCCACGGGCAATCCGATGTTTCCTTCAATTTCGTACAATGAAGCACCACGCAGAATGCCCAAACCGCGGTCGGTTGCAACAAACAGCCGGCTTCCCAAACTTATCATGTCGCGGGTGTTTGGTGAAGGAAGTGTTCCCCAATCGATAAAATCGCGGTTCACCACCAGTCCGTCGAATAAAATCAGCTCGCCCGGACGAAGGATGTACAATGTGCCGCTGTATGAGGTAATCCGGTCGATGGGACCGATTTCAACGGGGCGCTCGTGTAACTGGGTGCCGTCTTCCATTACCATGGTTAAATTGCTGGTGTGGTAACCGTTTTCAGGTTTCAGGCTGATGAACCTGTTGCCTTCCAAACGATAGATTTCATCCCGCGTTGCAGCATGAACTGCTCCGTTGTGCATGCAGAGGTCCACAAATTTTCTGTTGTCAGCTTTTTGCCACCGTGATCCGTCAAAGGAAAAAAGCCCACCGGAAGTAATTGCCCAAAGGGTTGAGCCCACGGTTTTTAACCTTTCAGTTTGGGCAGGTGCACCAATTGATTTTTTGAATTCACCATTTTCCAGCACAAAAATTTCATGCTCCATTAACCCATACAACCGGCCATTCAGCAAAGCCGCAGAAACAATGGCCGATGGAGTCGGAATTTTCCGCGATACCTCCTGAAGGTAAACCTCATCTTTCTGCGGTTTCCACAACCGGTTTTCAACCTGAAAAAAATCCTGCGCAAAACCGGTTACAGGCAGCAGAAAAATCATCAAAAACAATTTCATAAAAACGCCTGATATTTTACTTGTTTCATTCATTTTAACCTCTTATTTTACAATTTCAAATTCATCAATCACTTCTCCGTCAAAGTTCACCGACCGGTAAAAAAGCTGATTTCCGTCAATGCGAATGTGCTGGTACAGCCAGCAATCCTGTTCTCTTACAGCGGCATAAGGTTCATCGGAAATTTCCTCGTTGCGGCCGGGAATTCCCAGCGAAATAATGTAAGCGGTTCCGTTGTTGTACGAATCCACCACCTGGCCGGCTTTCATGGGTTTGGAACGCATGTAGTAATGAAAATGGCCGCTGAAAACCATATCCACATGGTACTTGTCGAACACCGGAATCCATTCTGCCTGGATGTTCAAATAAGGTTCTTTCCAGTTGTATGGAGGAAAGTGAAACACGGCAATTTTCCAGGTTGCCTGAGAGTTGGCCAGTTGTTCTTCAATCCAGCGGGTTTGTTGTTTGACCGGCGAAGTGGCATCGAGCATCAGAAACAAGGTATTTTTGTAAGTGAACGAATAGGTTTGCTCCTTTGGCACACCGTCGGGACCATTGGCCGGGTAGCTGAACATGTCGCGGTACATTTTGGCGCCCAGCCCCAGCCGGTTATCGTGATTTCCCGGCACATTCATGAGCGGTTTTTTGCAAATCACCTCTTTGGAGTTTTCAAAAAGCTCGTCCCACTGGTCGCGGTAAAGACCATCGCCCACCAAATCGCCGGCAATTGTGTAAAAAGCCACTTCAGGATGGGCAACTTCGGCTTTTTGGTGCAACTCACCGAATTCCGGTTTGTGGTGCACATCGCCAAACCAGATAAACGACCAGGGTTCATCACCTTCAGATGCAGTGGAAAAGGTGCAGGCTTTGGCCCAGTCGGTTTCCGGGGAAATCAGGTATTCATATCTGGTTCCCGGTTTCAAATCCCTTATTTTGGCTGTAAAACGATGAATAAACCGGTCGTTCATCAGTTCACGGTCTTCCATCACATATTTTTCAGCCACAGATGTTTGCACATCGTTACTTCCCGAAACGCGGTATTTCACTTCTTCTGTTTCAACTGTGGTATTGGTTCGCCACTGAATATCCATACCGGTTGACGGGTCGGCACTCCAGGTCAGCAAAATCTGGTCAGGTTCGGCGGATGACGGGAATTGGGTTTTACGAAAAGCGCCAAT